>ERZ1026956.710-NODE-710-length-18605-cov-4.672291_pt1 | contig 18605 bp, 15 predicted proteins | sample MGYA00519301_ERZ1026956 | MGnify/ENA primary metagenome ERZ1026956 (study PRJEB26926, sample SAMN06164521) | human gut metagenome | biome: ENVO:00009003; feature: ENVO:2100002; material: ENVO:00002003 | host: Homo sapiens | place: USA | collected 2012 ...
ACGAGATCCTGAGATGTCTCGTGGGCTCGGAGATGTGTATAAGAGACAGTCTTTGCACCATGCGCGGACAAATTCTTCGTCGCGCACGGCTTCTTCGCCGCGCAGCCGGTGGTTGAAGTGCGCGCAGGAAACGTCGTAGCCCTGCTCACGCAGAAAATAGAGGAGACACATCGAGTCTGCGCCGCCGGACACGGCGGCAAGCACGCGCTGCGTCCTGTCGAGATATTGCGCGCAAAGCGCTTCCGCGCGCGGCAGCTCAGTCCTCTTCATGCCGGTAGTCAAGAGAGGAGAAGGTTGTATACTGCGGCGACCAGGCGAGTTCTACCTTGCCCGTTTCGCCGTGACGGTTCTTGGCGATGATGCACTCGGCAATGTTGCGCTTTTCCGAGTTTTCGTTGTAGTAGTCGTCGCGGTAGAGGAACATGACAATATCCGCGTCCTGCTCGATGGCGCCCGATTCACGAAGGTCGGAGAGCATGGGGCGCTTGTCCTCGCGCTTTTCATTCGCACGCGAGAGCTGCGAGAGACACAGCACGGGGACTTGCAGCTCCTTTGCCATGATCTTGAGCATACGGGAAATGTCGCTGACGACCTGCTGGCGGCTCTCGCCGCTGTAGCCCTTGGCGCCGGAGGAGGCCATCAGCTGCAAGTAGTCGATGACGACAAAGCCCAGGTTGTCGATGCGGCGGCACTTGGCGTTCATATCCGCCACCGTGAGCATCGGGTTATCGTCGATGAGAATATTGAGCCCGGAGAGAACCGCGGCGGCGTTTGCAATGTTGACCCAGTCGGCCTCACGGAGGTTGCCCGTCACGAGCCGCTGGTTTTCGACCGTCGCCTGATTCGACAAAATGCGCGTGACGAGCTGCTCACGCGACATTTCGAGCGAGAAGATGGCGACCGCCTGCCCGCTCGTGCGGGCGACGTTCAGCGCAAGGTTCAGCGCCATACTCGTTTTGCCCATACCGGGACGCGCGGCCAGCAGCACAAGGTCGGACTTGTTGAGACCGTTCATCCGGTCGTCCAGCACGCCGAAGCCTGTGGGAAGTCCCGGCAGCGTCCTGCCGCCGTTGGCGCTCAGCTCGCTTAAGTGATCGAGCACGCCCTGCAAAACAACCCCGATGCTCGCCATGCTCTGCGCGCTGCGCCCGCGGCGCACGGCGTAGATCTTCTGCTCTGCCGCGTCGAGCACGTTGGACGCGCCGCCTGTACCGTCCTGCACCATGGCAGAGATCTCCCCCGCTGCGGTGTAGAGCGCGCGCAGCAGCGCCTTGTCGCGCACAATGCTGACGTATTCCATCACGTTTGCGCTCGTGGGCGTCACGTCCATGAGCTGGGCGAGATACGGGCGCGTGGTGTTTTCGTCGTAGGTGCCGTTTTTCTCCATTTCGCCCGCGACGGTCACGCCGTCGATGGGCTTGGAGTAGACGAACATGGAGTAGATCGTTTCAAAGATCTCGCGGTTCTGCTTTAGGTAAAAATCATCGGGACGGAGCTGCTCCATCACGTCTTTGACGCAGTTTGCGTCGATGAGCATCGAGCCGATCACGGACTGCTCCGCCTCAAGAGAATGAGGCATCTGCCGGTAGAAGATATCCTCCACGGGAAAACCTCCTTATTGCGTAATAGTGCGCGTGCTTACTCCTCGCTCACGCTGACGGAGAACTTGGCGCTGACCTCGTAGCCGAGCTTTGCCTTCACCTCGTAGGTGCCGTAGGCCTTGATGGGCTCGTCGAGCACGATCTTCTGCTTGGGCACGTCGAGCTGGAACTGGTTGGCAAGAGCCTCGGAGATCTCCTTGCTTGTGATGGCGCCGAAGAGCTTGCCCTCCTTGCCGCCCTTGGCCGTGAGCTTCACGGTCACATTTTTGAGCTTGCCGCCCATTTCAACGGCGGCCTGGCGGTTTGCGGCCTCCTCGGCGCGGCGCGCCTTTTCCTTTAAGTTCATGGTGTTGATGGCATCGGCCGTGGCGAGAACAGCGAGCTTGCGGGGCAGCAGGAAGTTTCTTGCGTAGCCCTCGGCTGCGTCAATGAGCTGACCCTTCTTGCCCTGACCTCTGACGTCCTGCGTTAAAATGACTTTCATGTGTATGTCCTCCTTGTGGGGTGATTTACGTTGTGGGGAAGAGCGTTACTCTTCCATATATTCGTCGATGGCGTTGAGCAGACGCGCCCGCACCTCGTCGACGCTGGCATCGGCCACCTGGCCGCCGGCGGTAGTAGAGTTGCCGCCGCCGCCGAGCTTTTCCATAATGAACTGTACGTTGATCTCGCCGAGCGATCTCGCCGAGAGGTTTACGCCCGTGCCGTTCTTGAACAGCACGAACGAGGCGTGAATGCCAGAGAGCGTCAGAAGCTCGTCGGCCGTCTTGGCGGCGGTCACGCGGTCGATCTCCTTTTCGACGGCGGCAACGGCAATGTCGCCGTTGACGAGCTCTGCGTGGCGAATGATCTCATAGCGCTCGATCATGCCGGCAAGGTCGCTCTGGAAGAAACGCTGCACGTCCGACGTGTCCGCGCCTGCGCGGCGCAGGAACGCAGCGGCTTCGAATGTGCGCCCGCCGGTGCGCATGGTGAAATTCTTCGTGTCGAGCACGATGCCCGCAAGCAGCGCTTCAGACTCTGCACGAAGAAGATCGGTCGGGTCGGCAAGATACTGCAAAAGCTCCGTGACGAGCTCAGATGCGCTGGAGGCGTAAGGCTCGTGGAAGTTGAGCGCGGCGGATTCGATATAATTGGCGGCACGGCGGTGATGGTCGATGACCGCCACGCGGTTGCAGGCGTCAAGCAGCTGCTCGGATTCGACAAGGTCGGGACGGTTGGTGTCGACCACCACGAGCAGCGCACCCGGCTGGGCGGAGATGAACGCATCGCTTCCGGAGATGAACACATCCTTATATTCTGGCAGGGCTGCAAGCTTGGCGAGAATCGGCTTGGCAACGTTGTCCTCCATGTCGATGACGATCTGCGCCTTTTTGCCGCGCTTGCGCGCAATGCAGCAGATGCCCGCCGCCGCACCGACGGCGTCCATGTCAGCGTGCTTGTGTCCCATGACGAAGATCTGGCCTGCGTCGGAAATGAGCTCACCGAGGGCGTTCGCCATCACGCGGGATTTGACCTTTGTGCGTTTTTCGGTGGATTTCGACTTGCCGCCGTAGAACTCGAAGTCGAGGCGGTTGCGCACGACGACCTGATCGCCGCCGCGCGAGAGCGCCATTTCAATCGAGAGCATGGCGTTCTGGTAGAGCGTTTCGTAATCGTCCACGTCCTTGCCCACGCCGATGGAGAGCGTTGCGGCCACGCCGTCCTCCGTGACGACGCTGCGCACGGCGTCAAGCACGGAGAATTTGCCTTCGAGAAGCTTTTGATACTCCTGCTCGGTCGTGACGAGCATGTAGCGGTTGCGGTCGAATTTGCGCAGCAGACTGTGGGAATCCTGAAGCCATGCGTTGAGTTTTTCATCGATGGCGGCGAGCACCGCGCTGCGCGACGCTTCGCTGCCGGCCTTCATCAGCTCTTCGTAGTTGTCGATCACGATGACCGAGACGATGGGGCGGCGGCGCTCGTTTTCTTCGCGCAGCGCGTCCTGCTCGGTCACGTCCGTCCAGTAGGTGGTGGCGAGCAGCCCCTGCCCGCCGCGGCGGGCGGAGGGATGACTCAAATTGCCGAACACGCGGAAGTGGCGCTCGCCCAGCATCACCGTTTCCGGGCATTCACTCTTGCCCTCCAGCAGCCAGTGCGTGGGAAAGGCGGGCAGAACATCGTCGATGCGGTTGTCGAAGAGGTCCTCGCGCACACCGGTGAGCTGCATGAAGCTGTCGTTGCTCCAGAGGATCTCCTGCGTGTCGGGACGAAAGACCATCATCGCAAACGGCGCCGAGAGCATCGAGGCCTTGTCGGCGGTAGTCATATCATCGGTCATATCGTCGATGTATTTGCGAATGCCCTCGCGGCGCTTCTGCGCCGTGTGGCGGAAGTACCACCAGAGGAATGCCGTTGCCGCAGCCTCGCAGATGGCGAGCGGAACGCTCACGCGCGTTGTGACAGCGGCGAACGCAAAGCCAACGATAAAATACAGCCGGAAGCTGGGATCCACCAGCTTGCTGATCCTTTTGTTCTTCATAAAAAGCTGCCCTCCCGTCCAGGTAATAAGCCGTGCGGCTCAGCGCAGGGAATAACTTATTTCATTATAACACGGCTCATAGAGCGGTGACAAGGTAAAGTCACCACATTAAATTAAAAATCTGTCCTTCGACAAAAATGTGGTATACTTTTTACACGGAATGTGCTATACTACTTCGCATACAGCAGGAAAACGTGAGGTATTTCTGCCCACGGGTCTGTTTTTCTTTGGTTTTGGCTGCGGCTTGTCCGCGGTTTTTATAAAAAAGTCCATATGGGTCTCCTTAAGGCGCCGCAGGTGCAAATGCTTCGTGATGCAGGGCGAAGCATGCGCACGGACGTCTCTTCTGCCTTGCGCCCTGTTGACCCGGACAGAAAACAAATTCAAAACAAATCTATCGTTTTTTATATTTCAAACGAATCAAAAGGAGTTGAACCAGCATTGGCTGAACAGTTGAAAATTATCCCTCTCGGCGGTCTCAATGAGATCGGCAAGAACATGACCGTGTACGAGTACGGCGGCGAGATCATCGTGGTCGACTGCGGCATGGCATTCCCCGGCGACGATATGTACGGCATCGACTGCGTCATTCCCGACGTGAGCTATCTTGTCAAGCACAAGAACCGCATCCGCGGCATGTTCATCACCCACGGGCACGAGGATCACATCGGCGCGGTGCCCTATATCCTCAAAAAGGTGAATATTCCCATCTACTGCACGCGCCTGACGGCGGGCCTCATTCGCCTCAAGCTCGAAGAGCACGGCCTTCTTAAAACCACGAAGATCGTCACGGTGGAAAGCGGCATGACCGTCAAGGCCGGCAAATTCAGCGTGGAGTTCATCCACGTCAACCACTCCATCGCGGACAGCGTGGCTTTCGCCATTCACACGGGGCTCGGCACCATCGTCCACACGGGCGACTTCAAGATCGACTCGACGCCCATCGACGGCGAGGTGATCGACCTTGCCCGCTTCGGCGAGCTTGGCAAGCAGGGCGTTCTCGCGCTGCTCGCGGATTCAACGAACGTTGAGCGCCCCGGCTACACGATGAGCGAGCGCACCGTGGGAAGAACCTTCAACCGCCTCTTCCAGGGCTGCAAGCAGCGCATCATCGTCACGACCTTTGCCTCCAACGTCCACCGCATCCAGCAGATCATGGACGCCGCGGCGGAGTGCGGGCGCAAGGTGGCCGTCACCGGCCGCAGCATGGAAAATGTGACGAAAGTCGCCATGGATCTCGGCTACATGAAGCCGCCGAAGAACACCGTCGTCGACATCAACAAGATCAAGTCGATGCCGCTGGAAAAGCAGGTCATCGTCACCACCGGCTCGCAGGGCGAGGAGATGTCCGCCCTGTACCGCATGGCCTTTTCCCAGCACAAGCAGATCGAGGTCGGCCCCGGCGACCGCGTCATCATCTCGGCTTCCGCCATTCCCGGCAACGAGAACACCGTCTCGCGCGTCATCAACGAGCTCTTCCGCAAGGGCGTGGAGGTCATCTACGACCGCGCGGATATGCTGCACGTTTCGGGCCACGCCTGCCAGGAGGAGCTCAAGATCATTCACGCGCTGACAAAGCCCAAGTACTTTATCCCCGTCCACGGCGAGCAGCGCATGCTCCAGATCCATAAGGATCTCGCCCTGCAAATGGGCATGGACCGCAAGAACATCGTCATCTGTGACAATGGCGACGCTGTTGAGATCGGCGCGCGCTCAATGAAGTGCGTGCCCGGCTACGCGCCCGCGGGCGAGGTGTTTGTCGACGGCTACGGCGTCGGCGACGTCGGCGCGGTGGTGCTGCGCGACCGCAAGCACCTTGCAGAGGACGGCATGGTCGTCGTCGTGCTGCCGGTCTCCGCGCACAACGGCGACCTGCTCGCAGAGCCGGAGATCATCACGCGAGGCTTCATCTACGTCAAGGATTCCGAGGAACTCCTGCAAGATCTCAGGAATCTCACGATGTCCACGGCGGAGGCGTTCCGCGGCAAGCGCGGACGCGACATGAACGAGCTCAAGGGCGCGATCCGCAGCGCCGTGAGCAACTATCTCTTCAAGGCGACCAAGCGCAGCCCCATGGTGCTGCCGGTCATCACGAGACTTTAAGACTTCAAAAAAGCGGCTTTGCCGCTTTTTTGAGGAGGAACGCAGTCCGCTGCGCGCATAAAACGCCCGCCATCGGCGGGCGTTTTCCACACTTGCGGCCTGAGAAGTGTAAATTGTCACGCGCATGGAAATCGGCGAAGCGCCGCCAGTGGCGGATGAAGCGAGCCGGTTTCGAGGAAGTGGCACGATTGGCGCGCCCAAAAGGGCGCGGGAGTCGTAATGCCACGACGGTGACGTCAGAATTTACGATTCAAATTTATTTCGCGTCTGCGGACGCGAAAGGTTGCGGTGCTATGGAAAAGGGGCAGGGAGTGCAAATTTTGCATTCCCTGCCCCTTTTTTCTATTGACAGACTGCGCGCGGTGTGATAGCTTATCGGTAGACGATATATCGGCTGCCGTTATATCGGAGGACGAAAGGGGGAGACGCGACATGGGAACGACGGCACTGACCGAAGCGGTCTTTTATATCCTGCTCTCGCTCGACGCGCCGCTGCACGGCTACGGCATCATGCAGAATGTGGAAAGCCTGAGCGGCGGGCGCGTGCGCCTTGCCGCGGGAACGCTCTACGGCGCGCTGGCAACGCTCACCGAGCGAGGCTGGATCGTATCGCTCGGCGATGAGAGCGAGGGGCGCAAGAAGGAATATCAGATCACGCCCGCGGGCCGCGAGGCCGTGCGCGCGGAGCTGCGAAGACTGCACGAGCTGACGCAAAACGGCGACAAGCTGACGGAAAACTGGAACTGAAAGGAGGGCATATCATGGCAAAGGACAAAAGGATAAGGCTGCATCTGTCGAGCTATGCCATTGATCCCGAGCGGATCGAGAGAAAGGCAAACGAAATGGCGAAAGAGGGCTGGCTTCTTGAAAAATTCGGCTCGCTGTTTTCCGCCTACCGCCGCGGCGCGCCGGGCGAATACGAGTATCGCGTGCAGGTGAAGGAAGCAGGGATAGACCGCCTTACCTACATCGCGGAGCTTACAGAGTTTGGCATTGAAGAGGTCGGCAGCGTGGGCGACCTGCTCGTTCTGCGCAAGAAGGCGGACGGCACGCCTTTTGATCTGTACTCAGACCTTGACTCCCTCATCGCCCAGCAGAAAAAAGCCGTGCGCTACCTGCGCGCGGGTCTGATCATGAGCTTTTTCTGGGGGAGCAGTATGCTGATGAATATTCTAACGACGCTGATGAATGTAAACGTCATCGGTAGATATGCGGGCGTGGCCGCGATAAATTTCAGTACAGTGCAGGTGCTGATGCTTACAGCGGCATCTCTTCTCCTGCTTGTGTGCATTGTGGGGCTTGTCGACTGCCCGCGGGGACTGCGCCGCGCGAAACGGAAGATCGCATCGCTCGAGGCCGAGCGCGTGATTCAGGAGTGAAAGGAGAGCAGAAATGGCAGAGACGATGACGAAGAAGTGGAACAGAGCACCGCTTGCCCCCGAGCGGGTGGAGGAGATGGAGCGCTATCTCAACGAGATGGCCCATGAGGGCTGGCAGTGCTGTGAGATCGTGCGCAATGAGCTGCGCTTTGTGCGCGGGGAGCAGGACGAGTATACCTACCGCGTGCAATACTTTTACGAATCGCGCGACGGCGAGAAGGACGACTATCTGCGCACGCTCGGCGAGACGGGCGCGGCACTGGTGGGCGAGTACGGCGAGGCGCTGATCTTGCGCAAAAAGACGTCGGACGGTGTGTTCGAGCTGTACTCCGACCTTGACTCCAAGATCGCGGCGCTGGAAAAGCGACGCTCACACGCAAGAAACATGATGCTCGGCGCGCTGATGCTGGTGCTGCTGAGAGGGAACTATGCGTACAAGGCAATCTCGCAGTACGGTTTTTCAAACTGGCTGGACACGCAGCTTGATTCACCTGTATATATGGTGCTGACTATTCTGATCGTGGCGGGACTGTTGGCGGGCGGTATTGCCAGCATGATTTCCGTGCGGCGCGAGGGGAAAAAGATCGAAGAGCTGAAGCGCAGACGCATGATCGAGGAATAAGCCCCGCTTGCAAATCCCACCTATCCGTTGTAGAATAGCCCTGCTATCAAACAGACAAGCGGGAGGAAAGCCGACATGATCCAGGATATCGAGCCGAAACATCTTTACAACGAGTGGAAGAAGAACGCCGTGCCGAAAAAGAGCAGCGCCGTGGTGCAGTTCCGCGGGCAGGACCTTTTGTGCCGCATCGACGAGAACGGACTGAAATTTCCCGTGCGCTCGATGTTTGCAGAGCCGGACGAGGCGTTTACCTATCTTTTTGAGCTCGACGGGCGGGAATACTACCTGCTCTTTGACGAAAACGAGCGTGCGCTCGACGGCTACTCCTACCGCAACATCGGCCTTTTTCGCACGGAAAAGCCGCAGGAGCTTGCCTACGCCGCCGTGAGCGCGTGGCATCTGTGCTCATGGTATCGCAGCGCGCGCTATTGCGGCTGCTGCGGAGAAAAGCTCGTCCACGACGTGAACGAGCGCATGATGCGCTGTCCCAAGTGCGGCAACATAATCTTCCCGCGCATCAACCCCTCGGTCATCGTGGCGGTGACGCACGGGGACTACCTGCTGCTCACAAAGTACGCCAACCGCCCCGGCGCGACACGCACGGCACTTGTCGCGGGCTTTACCGAGTTTGCCGAGAGCTTTGAGCAGACCGTGCAGCGCGAGGTGATGGAGGAGGTCGGGCTCAAGGTTAAGGACCTGCGCTATTACCGCTGTCAGCCCTGGGGTATCAGCGGCAACATCATGATGGGCTACTGGTGCAGACTCGACGGCGACGACGATACGATCCATCTCGACAACTTTGAGCTGGCGGACGGCGCGTGGGTCAGCCGCGAGGAACTGCGAGAGAACTATACGGGCAACGGCATCGCCCTCACCTCGGAGATGATCGCCGAATTTGCCGCCGGCAGAGACCCCTACAGCCTGGAAGCGAAAAACTAAAACAAAAAACGTCTGTCTCGGCCGAGACAGACGTTTTTTCATATGGATTTCAGATGAGGCCGACTGACAGCAGACGCATATTGTCCCATTGACAAAGCTCGCGGAGCTCTCCGCCCTCGTACTCGTACAGCGTGCACGGATCCCACCAGTTGACATTGAGCTTAACAAAGGCAAAGTAGCGCTGGCCGTTCACGACGATGATCTGAAAATCGAAGATCGCATGGTCGATCTGGTCCGCGGCGGCGTGCATCATGGAGAGCATCGTCTCATTGGGGGTGACGGTGTTGCCGACAGAATCATAGAGCGTGGTGGCGACAAGCGTGTTGACCCTGTGAGAGTGAAGCGCGGAGGTGTCAAAGTCTGCGTAGTCGGCGGTGTAAAAGACGCAGGTGTCGGGTGTGAAAGCGTCGCAGGCGCGGCTTTTGCCGCTTGCATAGACCGTTTCATAGACGTAGGCGGCGTCCTGCTCGCCGGCGACTTTCAGCGCGACGTGCAGGATCGGCTCATCAGGTTCGTTCCGGACGAAGAAAAGCAGCGCGAGACACAATGCGAAGCTGAGCAGCGCGGCAAATATGCGTTTCATCGTAAGCCTCCTTGCACTCCGGCAATCAGAAGAGCGCGGGAATATAGTCCACCGCGTCGGTGATGCCGCTTGCCTGACCGGAGAGCGACAGCTCGAAGCGATAGACCGGCTGGTAGAAGCCCTTGGAATCGGAGAGGTAATCGAGCGTACAGGAGCGCACCTCGATGTGTTGGACGCTCTGCGCGAACCACGCGCCCTCGAAACTCTTGCCCGATTGCAGTGCGGCGAGCGCCTGCGCGGGGGAGAGAATAGGCTCTTCGCGCACGGGCGCGAGCGTGGTGATGCGGTTTTCGAGCCGCGGGAGCGTCGATTGACCGTCGCCTTGTGTTCTCAGATCACAAGTGAGCGTGCCGTGGAGGAAGCCTCCCTCCGTGGGGAGAAGATCGGCGGAGAACACCGCGCGGTAAGAGGTCTCGCCATACAGCGAGAGCGTGAACGCGGCGTCGGCGGGGACGGAGAAGCCAAAGTTGTCGAGCGTTTCGCGCAGCATGTCCTCTGTGACACCAGACGCGGGCGCATCGAAAACGGGCGTGTGATCGCGCCCAAAGCTGTATTTCCACGTGCCGTCGTGCAGCGTGACGTTCAGAAAATCGCCGGTGGAGTGGTTCATGTAGAACGCGGTGTCGTCGTAGTAGTCAATGTCCGGAAATTCGACGCCGTGCGCGGCGGCGAATTCCGCGGCGAAGCGGTCGGCACCCGCGTTGTCGAGCGCCTGTGCCTGATAGACCCAGGCGGTCTTGCTGTCCTCGTCGAGCGCAAAGTCGACCGACCAGCGGACGGCGCTCAAATCCGCCGTCGTGAAGGCGGCGTCGCGCAGGTTGCCGTAGGGCTGTGCGGCGTAGGAGATAAAAATAGCGGATAGTGCGAGCGCGAACGCGGCGGGCAGCGCGCAGTAGCGCGGCCACGTCCTGCTCTTTTGGCGCAGTGCGAGCACAAACATCGCCGCACACCAGCCGAGCATCGCGCCGAGCGTGTTGGTGAAGAGGTCGTCCACATCGCACATGCCGCTTCCGGTGAAAAGCTGCGTCAGCTCAATGAGGAGCGAGACGCCAAAGCCCGCGCCGAGGGCTGCGTACCACTTGCGAAACGGCTTAGCGAGCAGCGGCAGCAGAAATCCCAGCGGGATGAAGAGCGCGATGTTGAGCAGCACGTTGAGCCAGATCTGGAGCGTGAAGCGCTGGTACGCTTCGCGCCAGGCAAGGAAAAGCTGCAAATTGCACTGCCGCGCGGCAAATTCATTCGGCTCGCTGCGTAGCAGCGTGACGAAGACCGTGACCGTCGCCCAGCCAACAAGCAGCAGCGCGCAGACCGCCTTTCCCCACGGGAAGCGGCGGCCCTGCCTGCGGCAGACGGCGTAGCAAACGGCCAGAATAAGACCGCAGACGAGCGCGGCGGGCACGGCAAAGCGCATGCCGCGCTGCAAAAGATAAAAAAGATAGGAAACAAAGTCGTGCATGAGCTCCCTCCCGATTTGATTTCTCAGTTGGTTTCACCGTTCGCGGTTTTGTCCTCTTCGATGCGCGCGCGCACGTCCGCGCGGAAGGCGAGCCACGCATCTTCGTTTTCCACATAGTATTTGGGGCAGATCTTGCCCGTCACGTCGTAGTGGCGGATGACGTCTTTGGCGGGGTCAAGATCGAACGTCTCGCACAGCCACGCGACGAGCGCTTCAAGGCTCTCCATCGTCGCATCGTTAAACTCGCCCGTCTCATCGGCGTGGCAGACCTCGATGGACACGGTGTAGTCGTTCGCGGTATTGGAGCAGTAGGCGATCTCCGTCAGCGGCACGCACTGCAAGATCTCACCCTCCAGCCCCACGACAAAGTGCGCGCTCGCGTAGGTCTCGTGCGTCAGGGCGAGGTTGGCGAAAAAGCTGCGGTTTGCCGCGGCGGTCGTGCCGGGATTGCCGACATAGTGCACCACCACGCCGGAAATTTCCCTGAGCGGCGTGCCGGGGCGGGAGTATTCGTTTGTCGGAATGTAGTCGACCGTGACAAAGTCCGGCACGCTGACATTCGAACCGGGGAGGTTCCGGTGCGCGAGCGCATAGCGCAGCTTCACGCCGCCAAGAACAAGCAAAACGAGCGCGAGCAGGACGAGAAATGCTTTCTTGTTCCCGGTGCGGCGGCGCTTGCGCCGCCGCTTTGTTTTTTCTGCCATGTTAGTTCACGCTTTCCTCGGTGGAAGCGTCCTCTGTGGCGGGGAGGGTGTGAATGCCGTCGTCGCTGGGAGGCGTTACGGTATTGGATTTCAGCTCGGGCAGCAGCTCATTCAGTACTTGCAGGGTGTTGGGCGTTGAGTTATTCACATTGGGGCCGAGCGAATATACCTCCGGGCGGCCTTTTTCATTGGTGGACTCAAAGTACAGCTCGAGCCAGAAGAAGATGGGGGAATCGTACAGGTGTTCCTGCACGGCAAAGATGTCGCTGCCGCCGTTATCGGAATCCTGAACGTCCTGCATCAGCGCGGCGTAGACCTGCCCGGCCTGCGCGGCGGTGAGAGCATAGTCCTTTGTGTTGGAGTTCTCATCGTAATAGTAGCAGTAGCTGTCGAGGAAACGCGGCGTGTCGCCGAGGTGCTCGTAGCCGTAGCCGAGGACGCGGCAAAGCACGGACTCTCTGCACATATAGAGCGCGTTCACGCGCGCTGTGACGGACGAGGGCACGGTGAGCTCGCTTCTCCGCAGGTAGAGCGAATAGGAGCGCGAGAGCTGCGAGCCGTCCTTGAGGTAGTAGGTCAGGCGCAGGGAGAAGGGTTCAATGTCGTCATAGTCGCTCTGGGAGAGCGTATCCGCGTCCCATGCGTCTGCGATGCGCGCCTGCTCGTTCCGGTTTTTGACGATGGCCCGGTGTGCCGCGGTGAGGCGGCGGATGGTATCGGCGTCGTCGGTCGTGACGTTTGTCATGCCGGAGAAGGTGTAGAAGGCGGATTCGATCTCGCTCTCGTCCGGCACGTGCTTTTCATAGCCCGTGAGGTCGAAGCTCATTGCAACGCCGAGCAGCACAAGAGCGAGCGAAACGATGGCTGCGCCCTTTGCCCCCGCGCGGAAGACGCGGAAGCTCTTTTTGATGAGCATCTCAGCGGCAAAGTAGCCCACAAGCCCTGCCGCCGCCATGCAGAGGATCGTGCCGGGCAGGGAATCGTTGCCGCTCGAACGGTACTGGCCGAAGAGGAAATAGTAGAGGAACTGCCCGAGGGCAACGGCGGTACAGAACGCCACGCCGTACTTGAAGATGGGCGTCGCCCACGGGAAGGCGACCGTCGAGCCGGTCATCTCGCTCTTGCGCGTGCGGTAGAGGAGCAGCGCGATGAGGGCGATGACAAGTCCCGCGAGCGCGTAGGCGGCGAGGATCATGAAAGAGCGGTGCTCGAGCGCGTAGGCGGTCACATAGTACGAGTCGCTCTCGCAGGTCTCGATCGAGGCGATGTCTACCCTGAGGTACATATAGAGGGGCGGGGAGAGAAAATCGAGCGTAACGTCGGCGTGTCCGCTGTAGCCGAAGAGGAAGTTGCCCGCAAAGTTGCGCAGCAGATATTCCATCGCCGGAACGAGGATATTGCCGACGAAATAGAAGACGGGCGCGGCGAGGATCTGCCCCGTCATCATCATGCACAGCACGGCGAAGGAGTAGAAAAAGACGGCTTCGAGCATGGCGCTGCCCATGGCCGCGCCGGTGACACTCCAGAAACTGAGGTGCAGTGGGGCTGAGACCGCCGCGCCGAGTAAGAACGTGACGAGAATGCTGGAAAGCTGGCAGAATAGCCCCGTGAGGTAGGCGGTCAGAAAGATGGTCTCGCGCCGCACGGGGAGCGCGTGGAAGCCGTTCGTCGCGCGGCTTTGCGTCAGGTGCGAGAAGGAGAGCATCGCAAAGAAAAGCCCGAAGACGAAGGAAATGAAGACGCCGCCGTGCACGCCGGCATTGAGCAGCAGACTGGACGCATCCGCTGCGCTGTAGCTGCCCTGATAGGCGGAAAGCTCTGAAAAGAGCGCGACCGGCACGAGGAAGAGCCACAAGGCGGTGTAGCCGAGCCAGAGCGGCCAGGTGTGCTTGAGCTGGCTGCGGAATAAAGTCTTATCAAAGAACGATGTCGCGGATCGCATAGTCCTCACCTCACAGTTCATAGATGAAAATTTCCTCAAGTGACAGCGGCACCGCGTCGATGAAGATCGGGTGCAGCGCGGCGAGCTGCTGTTCCAGTTCCTCTGCGCTGCCGCGGCAGATGAGCGTGTGGACGCGCCCGGTCTGCGCGTGGTGCAGCACCTTGATCTCCTGCGGCAGCTCGGGCAACTCCACGCCCTCGAAGGCGAGCTGGAGCTTGACGGTATAGTCCTGCAATTCACTCAGCGAATGCTCAAGCAGGAGCTTACCGCGGCTCATCACGCCCACGTGGTCGCACACGTCCTCCAATTCGCGCAGGTTGTGCGACGAGACAAGCACTGTTGTGCCGCGCTCGGCAACGTCCTGCAAAATGAGGCTCCACACCTGACGGCGCATCACGGGGTCGAGACCGTCCACCGGCTCGTCGAGAATGAGGTAGTCCGGCATCGTGCACATGGCGAGCCAGAAGGCCGCCTGTTTCTGCTGGCCCTTGCTCATGCGGCGCAGGGGACGGGTCTCGTCCAGCGCAAAGACCTCTTTGAGCTTTTCGTAGCGCTCTGCATTAAAGTGCGGGTAGAACCCACGGTAAAAGCGCATCATATCGCGCAGCCCCGCCTGCATAAAGTAGAACCAGTCGTCGGGAATGGAGGCGATGCGCGCCTTCACGCCCGGGTTTTCCCAGACCTCCTCGCCGTCAAAGCGCACGCTGCCCTCATCCTGACGGTAAACGCCCGTCAAGTGGCGCAGCAGCGTTGTCTTGCCCGCGCCGTTCGGCCCCACAAGACCGTAGACCGCACCGCGCGGTACGCTCAGATCCGCGCCGTCAAGCGCAGCAAAGCCGTCAAAGGTCTTTTTAAGACCGCGTACTTCGATCATTTCACTTCTCCCTCCCTGCACAATGCTTGAATGTCTTCTTCGCTCACGCCCATGGCGCGCAGCTCCTGCAAAAGCTCTCGGATCTGCTGCTCAAGCGATAAGCGGCGCGCGTCGTCCTGCGCGCGGTAGGTGTGCACGGCAAAGCAGCCCTTGCCGGGCACGGAGCAGCAGTAGCCGCTCGATTCCAGCTCGTTGTAGGCGCGCTGGATGGTATTGGGGTTGATGGCGAGCTGCGTTGCCAGCGCGCGCACCGAGGGGAGCTTGTCCCCGTCGGCGATCGCGCCGGAAACGATCAGCCGCCGCAGCCCGTCGCACACCTGCTCGTAGATCGGGCGCGCGTCGCGGTAATTTAAGGTGATCATGGCATTCCTCCTGCATTCATTGGCTGCACAGCACGGCGAGCAGCAAAATGCCGAGCAGCAGTACAACAAGAACCGGGATCAGAAAAATCAAGTGGAACATAGGCGCCTCCTGCTGTATTAAGTGTGTTAGTACAGTTAGGATAGCATGTGTACGCTGCGCTGTCAAGCGGCGGCGGGAAAAAATTTTCGTCCGATCCGGCAAAGATGCTAAGATTGCATAAAAGAAGCGAGCAAAGCGAATAAAAACGCACGCTTTCGCAAAAATGCGGGGCAAAAACCGTCTTCTGCCCCGTTGACATAGCGCGAGTGATTTGTTATTCTTTTAGCCATGAAAGAATTTCATCAATTGTTTTAAGGAATGTGATTTCCGGGAAGGAGAAGGGTATGGAACAATTTGTAGCCATCAATAAAGCGGTAAACGGCTTTGTCTGGGGGCCTGTGATGCTGGCACTGCTCGTCGGCACGGGTGTTTACCTGAGCGTCGCCGTGGGCTTTATCCAGTTTTCCAAGATCGGCTACTGGTGGAAAAACACCATTGGTAAGATCTTCAAGAAGGGCGAGGCGGGCGACGGTGAAATTACGCCCCTGCAGGCCGTATCCACGGCACTTGCCTCCACCGTCGGCACGGGCAACATCGCGGGTGTCACAGGCGCCATCGTTCTCGGCGGCCCCGGCGCGGTGTTCTGGATGTGGCTCTCGGCACTGTTTGGCATGGTGACGAAGTTCTCCGAGGTAACGCTGGCTGTCAAATATCGCGAGCGCAACGAAAAGGGCGACTGGTGCGGCGGCCCGATGTACTATATTAAAAATGGCCTCGGCCCGAAGTGGAAGTGGCTCGGCGGCGTGTTCGCCGTCCTCGGCGCGATCGCGGCGTTTGGCATCGGCAACATCGCGCAGGTGCATTCCATCGCGGACTCTGTCAAGTCCGTCGCCGTTGCGTTTAATGAAAACGCGACGAGTAAAGAGATGATGATCTGCCTGATTACCGGTATCTGCGTTGCGGCTTTCGTGGCGCTTGTGCTGCTCGGCGGCGTCAAGCGTATCGGCCAGGTCACGGAAAAGCTCGTGCCCGGCATGGCGATCATCTACATCGTCTGCGCGCTCATCGTGGTGTTTGCCAATATCGGCAGTGTTCCCGGCGTGTTCGCCTCCATCTTTAAGGGCGCGTTCAATCCTGCGGCCGTCACCGGCGGCGCGGCGGGCATTTCCATCAAGCTTGCCATGACCAAGGGCGTTGGCCGCGGCGTTTTCTCCAATGAGGCGGGCCTCGGCTCCGCGCCCATCGCGCACGCCGCCACCTCGGAGAAAAACCCCGTCAAGCAGGGCCTCTACGGTATTTTCGAGGTATTCATGGATACGATCGTCATCTGCACGCTCACGTCCCTTGTCGTCCTCTGCTCCGGTGCGGCGGACGGCAACTACGGCAACGATGCCCTCGCGGGCGTTCCCACTGCGGTCGCGGGCTTTTCGAGCGTCTTCGGCGACAAGGCCGGCTCTCTGATCCTTGCGGTCGGGCTGCTGCTCTTTGCCACGTCCACCATCCTCGGCTGGGCACTCTACGGCACGCGCTGCGCGGAGTTCCTCTTCGGCAGTAAGATCATCCGCCCCTATCAGATCGTTTTCTGCCTTGTGGTCATCGCCGGCGCGGTTGCGGACCTCACGCTCGTGTGGGATATCTCCGACACGCTCAACGGCCTCATGGCCATTCCCAACCTCATCGCGCTGCTGCTGCTCAGCCCCGTTGTGATCAAGCTGACGCGCGAGCACTTCAAAAAATAATCAAAAAACCGTATTATTTCGAAGGTTTTGCTTTACAATAGGGAAAAGCTGTGTTACTATAATTCAGCACGCTTATCGTGCATTCCCGCACTTAGGACGTGGAGGACTCACCGACCCGCCGCTCAGTGCCGGGAGAATTTATGAAAGGTGGAATACACACTATGATGCTCAAAGACCAGAAGACGGCCATCATCGAGGCCAACCGCACCCACGAAGGCGACACCGGTTCTCCGGAGGTTCAGGTCGCTATCCTCACCGAGCGCATCGCTCAGCTCACCGAGCACCTCAAGCAGCACCCGCAGGACAACCACTCCCGCCGCGGCCTGTACAAGATGATCGGTAAGCGCCGCAGCCTTCTCGACTACCTCATGAAGAAGGACATCGAGCGTTATCGTACCCTGATCGCCAAGCTGGGTATCCGTAAGTAAGTTTGAAAACAGGGTGATGCGCATGCATCACCCTTCTTTTCTTACCGTCCCTCTGCACTTCCCCGCGCGTATGAGAGCCTGCTATGCTTTAGCAGTTGAAAAAGCGGCGGCAAGCCGACGTTTTTTCAAGTGCTAAACGGTCGGCTCCCATACGGAATTTTACAAAAAGGAGATCGACAAATGTCTACCATCATCACCAAGAGACAGTTCCCTAACTACCACAAGTACGAGATGGATCTTGCGGGCCGCCCCCTCACGCTCGAGGTCGGCAAGCTCGCCGAGCTCGCCAACGCCGCCGTCATGGTCGGCTACGGCGACACCCGCGTGCTCGTCTGCGCCACCGCTTCCGCCCGTCCCCGCGACGGCATCGACTTCTTCCCCCTCTCCGTTGACTTTGAGGAGAAGCTCTACTCTGTCGGCCGTATCCCCGGCTCGTTCAACCGCCGCGAGGGTCGTCCCGGCGAAAAGGGCATCCTGACGAGCCGCGTCATCGACCGCCCCATCCGTCCCCTCTTCCCCTATGACTTCCGCAACGACGTTTCCATCATGGCGACGGTCATGAGCGTCGATCACGACTGCTCTCCCGAGATCGCGGCCCTGATCGGCACCTCCGCTGCCCTCGCTATCTCCGATATTCCCTGGAATGGCCCTGTCGGCGCGCTCAAGGTCGGCCTTGTGAACGGCGAACTCGTGCTCAACCCCAACTCCGAGCAGCGCAAGGTCTCCGACCTTGACGTCACCGTCGTTTCCACCGGCAAGAAGGTCGTTATGATCGAGGCCGGCGCGAACGAGGTCGACAACGACACCATGTATAAGGCCATCGAGCTTGCCCACAACGAGAACCAGAAGCAGGTCGAGCTCATCAACCGCATGGTCGCCGAGATCGGCAAGCCCAAGTTCGACTATCCGCACGCAAGCTTCAACCAGGAGCTGTTCGACAAGATCGTCGAGAACTTCATGGACGAGGCCAAGGCCGCGATGGACACCGACGATAAGAACGTCCGCGAGGCCCGCTGGAACGAGATGATCGAGCACTGGCACGAGAAGTACCTCGAGGAGTATCCCGACATGGATCAGTTCCTCGACGAGATCACCTACAAGTTCCAGAAGAAGATCGTCAAGGCCTGGCTGCTGGAAGGCCACCGCGTGGACGGCCGCCAGAAGAACGAGATCCGTCCCCTCAGCGCTGAAGTGGGCGTGCTGCCCCGGGTCCACGGCTCCGGCCTGTTCACCCGCGGCCAGACCCAGGTCCTGTCCGTCTGCACCCTGGACACCCTGTCCGCCTGCCAGAAGCTGGACACCATCTGGGAAG
>ERZ1026956.720-NODE-720-length-18450-cov-4.257842_pt1 | contig 18450 bp, 12 predicted proteins | sample MGYA00519301_ERZ1026956 | MGnify/ENA primary metagenome ERZ1026956 (study PRJEB26926, sample SAMN06164521) | human gut metagenome | biome: ENVO:00009003; feature: ENVO:2100002; material: ENVO:00002003 | host: Homo sapiens | place: USA | collected 2012 ...
TCTCGTGGGCTCGGAGATGTGTATAAGAGACAGCCAATGCAAAGTCCCGTACCACGATGCATGCCACGGCGATCGCTGAGGACGTCATGGAAATGTTCGAGGCACATTCTCTGGAGGAAATGTCCGATATTTATACGGGTGCTTCACCGGCGGGATTTACCAATACCGCAGTAAAAGACGATACGACCGGCATTTGGACCTATACGATCCGGGACGATTCCACCACTTCCGGTACTTATGATGTAGTGGTGAAGGTGGATCCCACAGCCTACAGTGCGGTGAACAGTTTTGCACGGGTAGATATCAGTAACCTGGCGGGTAATCTGAATGCTGTCTACAGCGAAGCAGCGGACGGTGCCAGGGAAGCTTATTCTTATTTCGGCGGAGGGATCTATACAACAGATATCATACAGCATACTACACGGAAGACCGAGATCAATATTGACAGCAGTAAGATCAACGTAACGCTGGCAACGGGAGCTACGGTGGAGACAGAAGTCTATCTTGTCACAGCTTCCACAACGTATCATTGTGATCCCACGATCCTGGCAACGGGCAGATCTGCGGTCTATCCGCAGACGGGAGCGGATTATGTGATTTTTTCCAACGAAGACAGTGTGCGCAGCCGTGCAGCACAGGTAAATGATGTCAGCGAGCTTGGAAATCAATTGGCGAATATCATTGTCTGTGTACAGCCTCGTGTGGAGAGCGCTCATTACGATTCCTCCGGAAGACCTGCCATTATAGACCGGATAGTGTTCAACAATCCGGACAATGTGGAGACGAATCTGCTGGTAGTGGAGCAGACCGAGAGACAGGACCGAATAGATATGTTGAGGGATGTCTTCGCGACAGATTATGATACCATGCGCAGTAAGTATGGGATATCTCTGGAACTGCGGGAAGCATGGCCCGGCTGGATGCCCGCCCCCGGCACGACACAGACGTCTGCGGGAACTCTTCGCACGAATCTGCTGGACGAGAGTGACGGACTTACGGCATATGTATTTGAGAATTCCAGCATGACCGGCGCGGGAGCCGGAACGGGACTTAATTATGCACTGGCGAAGAACATCATGTCAGTGACGAATCTGACACCGGCCAGGGCGCAGGACCGTATTTACGACATGGAAGTGAAGGTCTATGCAGAGGATAAGATAGCAGACGGCAGCCCGATCATTACTATGACAGGAACGGTAACGGAATAACAGGAGAATCCGGAAGGAAGCGTAAGAACCATGAACATACGTGGCAGAGACTTCAAATTACATAAACAGACAGACGATAAGGGCTCGGCAATGGTCGTAGTGATCATAGCTATGGCCTTTATCGGCATTTTAGCCAGTGTTTTGATGTATATGTCCTTATTGAACTATCAGATGAAGGCGAATAACCTGCAGGCGAAGGACAACTTCTATTCGGCAGAGACAGTGCTGGATGAGATCCGTGTCCATATGGAAGAGCAGGTGTCCGCGTCCCTGGGAGATGCCTACACGCAGATTCTGGTGAACTATGATGACACTTCCGTATCCGAGAAGGAGAGTAAGCTCCGCTATGCGTTCTTAAGCAGTATGCAGAAGGCGTATCAGTGCAGTGATACCGCCAGCTTAAATTACTATGATCTAGAGAAACTGTTCTACAGCCTGTCACCGGGGGTACAGAAAAATACAGAATTACAGACTGGTGACGGAGTCAATTCTTATACAATCAAGATGGTGGGCGGTGTCGTGCAGACGACGGGCACAAACGGCTCCGGAGATGCGGTGAGTGATCTGCCTAAGGGCCAGCTTACCCTGTTCACGGACGGATTGTCTTTTCAGAAATTAAAGGTGATTTATACCGATGCTAATGGTTATGTCTCTGTGATCCAGACGGATATCCGCGTGAAAATGCCGGATATGAGCTTTGCACAGGCTGTAAGCCTGCCTTCACTGACCAGTATGTCACTGGTGGCGCAGAAGAATATTCAGGTAGTAGCGGAGAGCGGCAAATTTAGCGATGCGAAGATCGCCGGAAGCTTCTATGCGGACAAGGTACTGGTGGGTAATGAGGACGATACCACCAGCGCTAACGTGACACTGACCCTGGAAGAGCCGACAGGCAAGGAAAATGATGATAAGCGTATGGTAGCGGCTACGGAACTGTATCTGGGCAAGGGCGCAACACTGGAATCCGACAGCTATGGAGAACTGTGGGCAGGCAAGATCACGATGCACGGAGCAGCGACGTCTACCGGCAGCGCGAATATGAATTTCAAAGGAAATGATGTCTATGTAGCGGGAGATCTGCGCATAGACGGCGCAAATAATAATTTTACCGCAGGAAGTCTGGTGGATGAGCATTACTCCGGACAGTATATAGGCTTCGGCACCGGGGAGAACGGTGACAGCAGTGCCATTGTAGTCAACGGTACCGGAACGGATATTGATCTGAGCGGCCTGATCAATCTGACTCTGGCAGGGAATACCTATATTGCCACGAAAACTGCTAAGGATAATCTCACCGGGGCGGACGGGAATCCCAATGGCAGCGCCTCCGACCGCAAGGATATCCTGATGGGGCAGTCTATTGCAGTCAAAAGTGACCAGCTGGCATATCTGGTACCGGGAGATCTGATAAAACAGGGTTCCAATCCCGTGACCAGGGAGCAGGCAGATACTATGGGGAATACGGCAGTTGATTTTAATGCAGCCAGCAGTATGCTGGGCGGTAACAGCCTTGCTTCCTATGGTATTACGAAGTTTATTACGAACGGAAGCAGCGATAGTCAGGGTGTCCGTACTTTTTATAAGAGATTAAACAGCAAGATTACCATTGTGTATTATTATGTGTCCTTTGATAACTCCACCCAGGCGGGCAGAGAAGCTGCCAACCGCTATCTTCAGGATTATTATAAGGTAAATAAGAGTACCATGGATGCCTATGCCAGCATCTACACCGATGGCATCAAGATCCGGAATCAGAGTGCCGGTGCCTATATCATGCACCTCGCAGGTAATGTGGTGATGTTCGATAAGGATCAGACTACAGGCAACTACAACGGCAGTCTGCTGAATGCCACATTAGGCAGTGATCAGAGCAACATCGGCTATAAGCAGCAGCTGGCAGCGGATGATTCCAAATTCAAGGCACTCTGCAAGAAGCTGATCGATGGCTATGAGCAGCTGTCCCCTTCCGAAAAAGCGGATGCCGCCAATGTATATAGTAATCTGGTCAATAATGACGAGATCACAAGCTTTACCGGTGTGGTCCGTGGTGCGGGATTGGTCGTTGATACAGAGAAGTATTTTGAAAGTAGTGCTTATCCGAATTGCAAGGCAGTCATCGTATATGGTGATTATACCTATCCCGAAGCAGGACATCCGGATTTCAAGAATGGTATCATTATCGCGACAGGCGATGTAAAGATACAGGATGGTAAGGAATTCAACGGTGTGATCCTGGCAGGCGGTGATATCCTGTTAGGACAGAATGTGAAAGTGACACCGGACAAGGAAGCAGTACTTCGCGCACTGACATATTCCAAGGAGATTACGGGCTCCGGCGGTGGTCAGAAGGAATATCATGTGGTGGATTTCCTGATCGGCGGTGATGGTTACCTGCAGAATAACAATAAGACCTACCTGAACAGCGATATTAATTTAGGAGACCTGATCGTATATGAGAACTGGCAGAAACAATAAAAACGGTGGCTTCTCCCTGGTGGAGCTCATCATCGTCGTCGCCATCATGGCGATCGTGGTGGGCGTCATGGGATTATCTGTGGGAACACTCACCGGAAGAAAAATTGCAAAATGTGCGGATGAGATCGTTTCGACCCTGGAGAGGGCAAGAGTGCTGACCCTGGGAAAAGAACAAAACCAGGTGGAGTTTGTGCTGACAGATGTGAGCGGTGAGTATCATGCGCAGATCTATCAGGGAGGTACGAAGGTATCAGACAGAATCGTTGGAAAGGATCCTATCACAATACAAGTATATTTTGATGATGATTCCATTCCCTATAATCTGTCACAATTAAAAGGTACCTTGCCTTATGCGTCCGCAACCGACGGACTGCATCTGGTGTTCAACAGAGCATCGGGAGCTTTTGAAGAGAAGACCTGTGCTGCTGCAGATGCGGACAAGGACTATTGTAAGAAAATTGTGATTAGCAATGGAACAGGAACAAGAACGATAACAATCACAACAGTCGGCAGAACCGGCAAAATCCTGAAGAAATAAGGAGGTTGACTATGCGTATCGGAAAAAAAGGATTCACTCTCGTAGAAGTGATAGTGTCCCTGGCAATCATGACCATTGTGGCAGGATCCGTGGGCGCCTTTATCGTCGCAGGCAACAATTCCTACCTGCGGGGGAATAAGGAACTGACCCTGCAGGAAGAAGCACAGCTTGCAGCGAATCAGATGATCGACCTGATCATTGATGTGGAGCAGGATATTAAGTTCACACCGGATCATGCCGACACAGCAGTGGATCTGGACGGCAATACCGCCAAGGATGCAGCCGGCAATGAGATCACCACAGCCCATGTCAGAGAACTGCGCCTGGTCAATAACGAGAATACCTATATGATCCGCTGGCAGGGAACCGCATCAGGGGACTATGCGACTGCAAACCAGGTATACCTCTATGAAGTGAAAAATACAACGGATGCGGACGGCAATCTCGTCGTAGGAGATCTCACCACGGCAACCCCGGCACTTATGGCAGAGCATGTCACAAGCTTCAGCGTAGACTTAAGCCAGGTGGAGGACAAGCGGAAAGTTATCCTGAATATGACCTTCACTTACCAGGACAGAAGCTATGATATCGCAGAGACCATTAAGCTTAGAAATGACCTGGAGAAGACCGGAACCGCATACGCATGGATCAGTGCTCTGACTATTGATCCTCCCAGTGCAACATTACCGCAGGGCAAGATACAGCAGTTTACCTATAATCTGAGCGGTGACGCAGAGGCAGTAGCTGAGGGCGTTACCTGGAGTGTGTCCTATGCTTCCGGGGCTAATTGTAAGAGTACAATTAATCAGGATGGTATTTTAAAAGTAGATGATGAGGAAACTATCGGCACGGATGTGCTGGTGGTAAAATGTACTGCAAAAGCAGATACGAGTATGGTGGCATATGCATATGTGACAGTAGAAGAGAGATTGATAGACTCTTTGACGATTACGCCACATGATGGCAGCCTGATTCCTTTGGAAAGTTGGCAGAATGGACAGGAGGCTAACGCAGTCGGTGATGGTAAAAGAATTAATTTCACATGTACCTTAGATGGCAAGGACAGTGCAAAAGCAGAAGGCGTAGAATGGACTGTGGAACGTGTGGATGGCACTACTCGAGCAGCGAGAACTGCAATTTCAAAGACAGGAGCTATGACTGCATATCTTGTAGCGGATTCAGAGGAAAAACAGGGATATCATGTGTTAAGGGTGACTTGCTCATCAGTAGCAGATCCTTCTATGAAGGATGAGGCATTGATCACAGTATCTAATGTTCCTGGAAAATACAGTGCGGAACTGATTGCTGAAACTCTGACTACCTATAAATTCGATGAGGGAAACCAAAAGAGAATCGGCTATTGTGTTAATATTGAATGTCTTCCTTCCTGGGCGGATTATCGGAACGGTTATCCGAAGATTTCTTGGGAAATAGTAGGAGATTCTAAAGGATATACATTTGGTCCTTCTAGCAGTGTTTATGAACAGATATTATATTGTAGTTACCATGAAAATGTATATGAGCCGCCCGTGACTGTACGTGCTACGGTACAACTGGATGCTACAACGACGGTATATCCCACAATAGATATTAAGATTCCCAAGCTGAAGACGGCACTGGCGGAGGATAAACCGTATATCAACAGCGATCAGTTTGTACTGAACAGAAACGGTGAAATAGAGTGTTGGTTGGAAAATTATGATGGCACAGGTAAAGTAACCTGGAGATTTGCTAATGATGCAGAATTAGGTCTGGCGGCATCGAGGGAAATTGAAGATCAGCTTGATCCTAGTAAGGATAAAGAATACGTAAATATTTTGTCGCAAAGAATGGTTGGATTCAGCAGATATAAGGAGAGAGATAAAAAAGGAAGTCTCCCTGATGCTTACGAAGATGGAACACGACAGGTATTTCCAAATATGACTTATGATTCGAAAAATGACCATGCATATATTTGGGCAAAATATTCACTTCCATGGAATCAGGAATATCGATTGACACTGGAAGCAGTGGATGAAGAGGGGAATGTGATTGCAGAGACAGATATTCTGATACCGGAATGTAAAGTACTGTTCCCCAGTGGAAGTCGTTATATGACAGTTAATCAGGGACAGGCGATTTATCCGAGATGTAAGTGTGATGCCTGCAAAAATGATCCTAATCATAATCATTGGGGTAACGAAACTGCACAAAATAAGGTGACCGGGAAATGGGAACCCAGTCCGGCATTGTATAACCAGTGGATTTATGTGACTTTGTATGGATTTTACACAGGAAATCTGGGATTGAAAGATTCCGGTAATTGGCTGAATCTGGGCAGTAAAATGTACGGAGATAGCAAGCTGGCTGGAGGTACAGGAATTTCTGCAACTACATGGACGGCAGACGAAGGTGTTTTACAGATATCCATTGATGCCATGGAGCAGAATAAAGACCTGTATCTGCAGTTCTATGATAAAGATCATTATAATGAACAGGATTATAGGCTGGACCGTGTATTAGTAATACAGTGGAACAGGAAGGATGCACAATGACGGGTAACTTGAAGCACAACACAAAAAAGTACATAGCCGGAATCCTTACCATAGCTTTGGCAGCCGGAGTCTGCCAGAGCTATGGCTCTATGGAAGTAAGTGCACAGGTGATGACACTGCCCGGCATCGAGAAACTGGTACAGGATACAGTAGCATCTTCGGACGGCACCTTCCACATTTTAGAGATCGTGCCTTCTAAAAAGGACGCTTCCATCGGATACCTGATCGGTGGCGAGGAACCGGTATCTGAAGGACGTAAGCTTTCGGAACTTCCGGCAGCATCAGAGAGAAAAACCGCCATGGCTGCGATCAGCAGTAGCAGCCTGGGGGATCTCGCAGGAAGCAACGGTCCGGTCAGCTTCTCTGCATACAGTGAGGGTGGAAGCCGCACTGAGGAGATCCGTGGCTCTTTTGTGAAAAATACGGAGAATAGCGGTCAGTATACCTATACACAGACAGAACCGGTGTATAAGCCGTATACGGAGGGGGATACCAGGCAGCGTTATGACAGATATGGTGCAATCGAGGCTTCCGGAGCTTCTAACGAGAACAAACAGAGTGTATCTCCTGTATTTTCTAAAGTGTCTGATGTCACCGCAGGAAATCTGGAAATGGCCATCGGTGATGCAGTGGATGCGCCGACAGCGCTGGCACCTGCGAGATATGCACTGACTCCGTACGATAAGAATTCCAATGGCGGCAGTATAAACGATATTAATAACATTGGTTTTGTGGCAGCTAATTATGTCGGTAGGGAAGTGTATACCAAGACTGCGGATAATGTATACACTTACCTTGGTAAGGTGGTATATGGCAGCAAGCTGCCTGAGGGATATACTATCCAGAGTACTGCCATAACTTCCGAAAATTCTTCCGAAGCGTCAGAAAATCTGGAAGAGGTGACGACAGCGGAGAGTTCGGGACTGGTAACAGCAGCATCTGCGTCCGGGAATGACGCGGCAGCGGAGTCCAGTAATGAGATGCAGACCTTCAGCGTACAAAGCACATCCGGAAATGATATTGAGACTTCCGAACAAAGGATAATGACAGCTTCTGATCCTTCATCCGAACGGAACGAGAATCTCTATATTTTGAATATGGCCAACACCACACCTATTCCATGGGCAACCTGGACAGAAAATCCGGATGGAACAACGGGAAGTTATACACTGACTACTCTTGCGGAGTGCTATTTTGTGCATTTCATGGAAAACACCACCGGTGAGTATTATGTGTCTAAGGTGACATTATCCAGCGGTAATGGGGACTACAAACTGATTGATACTTATAAGAGAAATGATATCGGTAAATATGTGATGGAAAGCAGCGGTACTATGCAGGTTTATCTCCGAGGACAATCAGGCTACGAAGCATCAAACAGCTATGACTTTATCGGTGATAATGCGAAGGATGCGTTGGATACTGTAGCATATGACGGTGGTTTCTATAATAAAGAATGGTTCAAGAAGCAGGTCCTGAATCTGTCCGGCACCAGCCGGTATGAGAGCGGCAGCCCTTCCGGTACTGGCGGAGATATTGATCAACTGAAGATTGAAGTGACAACGTTGACAGTGGAGGAACTGGCAAAACTGGTAAATCCGGAGGAACAGGCTTATTATGGCGTGGATCTCGACAACGTGGATCTGATTTATCTGTCCGGGAAGGGAAGTTATGCAGCGGAATCTGTGAATATGACTTCTGTAGCAACCGCTCTGACGAAGATGATATTCGGTATTAAAGATACTACCGGTGAGCGGAATGATGCAGACAGAGTACCGGTAGTCATGGATTACGGATTTTACAGCCAAAATAAAAAGCTGGCTGAGGAGCCGAATAATAATCAGAATAATAAGATACTGACACAGATGGCACTGACGATCTTGAAGGTTTCCGATGACAATATTGCCAAAGAAGTTGCTTCACAGGGAGATGCTTATTGGAACGGTCAGACGGCAGCTTCGCTTAGCTGGGGCGATTCCGTGAAAGAGGCTTTATATGACAATGTTTATCTGAATGATGACAGTGCGACGCCATATGTTGCCTCTGACTTCCTGACTGATTGTAAAGGGAATGCGGCGAAAGCAGCAACCTTCGAAGCAGTATTAAAAGAGATTCAGTACGAGAATTTCCTGGCTAAGAAAAACAACAGCAATGCAGCTCAGATGGATGAAGAGATTAGTAAGGCTTCTATTACCAGATATATATTGAACTGGTACATGCACAGAGTCACGGTGAAATCCTCTATTCGTGTATTGGATCTGGAGCCCTGCTATGATTTTAGCGATACGTTAAAAAGTAAGTTGCAGACTGATGTGGTCAATATGATGGGGATGACCGGAATTTATGATGCATCTGCGATCAATATTACACAAATGTCATCTGCGGAATTTATAGGTAAGATCGAGGACTTGAATGAAAAGTACGACATGATCTATCTCGGAGCCCGGGTCGGCAAGATGAACACAGAAAATGGTGTGACTGTGTATAATGATCCACAGATGAAAGGGTTGATTTATTCTCACGTAGGAGACTACTATGACTATGCCACCGAAACGAAAACGGAGAATGTTACGCAGGCTAGGGAGACGTATAATGCAAGGCACAGACTGCAGGATTCTTCGCTGGATCACAATAAGACTAACGATGATGATTCAACGAATAAGAGTGCAGATGTCTATCGCGGTCCCGGCAATGATATGAACTCTACCCGATATGAGGAATTCTGTCAGTTCATTGAGGCGGGATACCCGGTGGTCATTGCGGATACGTTTATTAAAGTGGATAACAATAATATACCTGTTGCATCAACAGCAACGCTGGACAAAAATTCTTATTTTTACAAGCTGGTTCAGTTCGCTCTGAAGAAAGATGAAAATGGTCAGTATTTATACTGGCAGAAAAATATTTTTACAGAGAGTCAGCTGACAGATAATACAGCAGATACTCAATTAGGAACCACATTATCTGCACGTAGATCCGTATTTTGTAATTATCTGAATCTGTCAAAGCTTTCCGTTAACTGGGTAACTACTTACGGAGCGGCATATCCGCAGGAACTGAAATATAATTCTAATCAGAACGGTGCCAGCAACGGTGGCTCTCTGGAGAAGATAGACGGAAAATATCAGCTGCAATATATTTTTAATCTGCAGAATGATGCTGCAATATCACAGACAGGTACTACCTATGATTGTAAACTGTTCGTAGATAAAAATGCTGATGGTCGTTTCTCCGGCTCTGATTATGTAGAAGGTAAGACATATACGTCATCGGAAGAAGTCAGCGGTCTTACTGTGTATATAAGAAAGGGAGATGAGTGGAATAAGGTTGATCCGATTGCAACGGCAAACGGAAACAGATATGAATTGCGTACCGGGGAGACCTATCGTGTGATCCGTGCTCTGCCGGAGGAATATGTAGGAGTTATTCCATGGAAGCTGGTATTTTACGATAATGCGGACAGACTGGTGAGAACTGCCAAGTCAGGGTATACATCTGTGCCGCAGCAAAGTGGTAAAAAGACAATCCGTGTATTGCAGTTGTTGTCTGATAAAAATAATAACTGGAATCTTCATGACGAACAGAATGGGGATACTAATTTTTCCAGGTACATTAAAGGATTAACTGACTGGAATGTAGTAGGCTTGGATCAAGTCAACTGGGATGGAACGGTAATTCCGTCCACGAGCATTGACAGTATGACTGTAACCTACCTTATAAATGATAAGCTGAAAATTGGCGGGACTTCGGATACTGATATACAGAAGATATACCAGGAATCCTACAATCTGTTCCAGCAATATGATATGTTGATACTCGGCTTTGGTGACGCCTATAAGTTTGGGTATACCTATGGCGCATATGATCCTAGCAAAGAAATTCCTCCAGAAATTATGGCGAATGTTAAGAGGAATCTGGCTGTTGGCTGGGCTGTCAGAGACTACATAGAATCCGGCAAGAGCATATTGTTCACCCATGATACTACTTCATATGTCAATAATATTCAAAGTGTGATCCCGTATAACGATAATGGAACTGCGGAAACCTATCATGCAAACTACTGGTATTGGGGATATGAATTTAATAAGACCATTCGTGCATCCGTAGGTCTGGATCGCTATGGAGCATTGAAAGAGTATTATAAGCAGAGAGTTGCAAACTCCACGGGAGAGGAACAAAAGAGGGACCAGGAATATCTTAAAACATTAGAGTCCTATACATTTGACGAGATCAAGGAACCGAATTCGGATAATGAGCTCTGGCAAAAGGAAGGTGTGACTAAATATACGGTAGTCCGTTTCCTGAGAAGCTATCTGGAAGATTTGCGGATAAATGGCAGTTCGTCAGTAAAGTTTCCGGTTGAGAATTCATTGCTGAAAAAGGCTGGATATGATGGTGGATATCCTAGTTGGAATTATCCCAGTAGTTTGCTGATGGGTGATTACGCAGGCAAATCGCTGATCGCAACACAGGTAAATGATGGCCAGATTACGCAGTATCCTTATCAGATATCTGCAGATGAACAGCTGGAGATCAGTAATACGCATTACCAGTGGTTACAGCCGAATATGGAGCTGGACCGCAACGGAGACGGTAAAAATGACATTGTGGTGTGGTACTGTATTTCCGGTGTGGCTGACGGTCAGTATAAAGATACTAATATTTATAACATCACACCCAATGATGTGGTAAATAATTATTATATCTATACCATGGGAAATGTGACATATTCCGGAGCGGGACATTCCAGACCCAGTAAGGACGCGGAGATCAAACTGTTTGTTAATACGATGATTGCAGCGTATAATGCCGGTGTGACGGCACCTTCCGTAAACTTTAAGGATAAAAGCGGCAGCAAGATTCAATCCGTGTATATGCTGTATGATCCGGTCAACCATATTGTATTGGACGATAAGAATAACGGAACCATCAGTGTCAACTTCCAGGCAGACGACTACAATATTCTGGCAGGTGGACAGCAGTTATGCGTTGAATTTTACAAATCCTGTGCAGATGATACATCCGGAGCCATCAGTGTGGACGGAATTACAGGAAAGGTATTGCGGTTAAAGACGGATGGAGAGGATGGCCTCAAGATCACGGATAGCAATGGAAATGTAATTTCACCGATAGAACGCAATGGAGTTAAGAATTGTTACCCGATTACAAACGGTGCGACCTATACCTTGAAATATTCTTCGGATGAGATGGGACTGTTTAGTACCAACACTTCCGGGACGATTTTGAACGAAGGAGCGCAGGCATCTACTATCTACGCAAGAGTCTATACCGTGTATGATAGTGGATCAAAAGTAACTCCTTGTGGAATAGCTGAGTTATCCATCAGCGCCCAGGAACTGTTTGAACTGGATTAAACTTTAAAAAAGTAATATTGCACAAAAAGCAGAGCTGTGAGAAATAACCAATTTCCACAGCTCTGTTTTTGTGTAGTTTTTTCAGCACTTGTTTTACCGGATTCCCTTGCAGAATGGATACCTCTGTGATATAGTAATCACATCTACAGAAAGTCTGTATAGATAAGATTTCGAAGATACCATATATTAGGATAGCATCATATATGGGCATCATTTTATTGCACCCTGTGTGCAGTTCGAGGCATATCGCCGTGAAATTCACTTTTTACAATGTTAATAGGACAAGTTATTGACACACCCTATTATATAGGGTAATATAAAGGAGGAAAATGACTAGAACATTTATACAAACAGATGAGTTTTCTCGAAATTGGGATGAATTTGGATTTACAGATGATGATTTGAGAAGATTGGAATTTGATATTATGATGAACCCTCACAAATATCCAGTTATGCAGGGTACAGGTGGGCTCAGAAAGGCAAGATTTGCATTTAAACACCATGGGAAAAGTGGAGGTGTAAGAGTGTGCTATGTCGATTTTGTCATAGAAGAAACCATATACTTGATTACGGTATATTCAAAAAAACAGAAGGATAATTTGTCAAAACAGGAACGAAATAACATTAATATATATATTGACAGACTTCGTGACAATATATAATACGAGGAGTTGTGACTATGAAGAGTGTATATGAGAGTATCATGACTGGCTTAAATGAAGCTATAGAAGATGCACAATCAGAAGGCAAAAAATTAAACAGGAGAACAGTGACGATTATCCCTGTTAAGGAATATGGAGCGGAGCAGGTTAGAAATATTAGAAATTCTGTAGGAATGTCACAGAGTACTTTTGCAGGCTATCTTGGTGTGACCAAGAAGACAGTGGAAGCTTGGGAAGCGGGGACAAATCATCCTTCCGGTGCAGCCAGCAGAATTTTGAATATGATGGAAATGGACACGGAATTGGTAGAAAAATATCCGTTTGTTCAGTGTGGAATTTGATAAGGGAAATATTCAAATTTACTGCTGCAACGGAGAGTCTGTATGCAGCCAGCACGAATACATTGCACAATCAACGGGAAGATGTCGCAAAATACCATGGAAGATTATCATTATCTTGCAGAAGGTAATGCATATCGTTCAGACCCAAAAATAATTCATAAAGAAGCTACTATCAAAATGCTTCTGGTATTGTCCGGGGATAAAAATGTGGATGATACCGAAGAAATATTAAAAGCATTAGATATTGCAGAGGAGGATGAGATCAGCATGTGTGAATTGTTTGACCAGTATACGAGACGAGGAATTTCAGAAAAGGAAGCAGAAGAACAGATGAAGCTTTATTGGTAAAAAGATGTTGACTTTTATTTCTTACTATGCTAAAAATATACTATACCTACTGGAACAGTAGGAATATAAAATATAGTATTATACATAGGCATAGGAGGAGAAAAAGATGGCATTTGCAGCAGAGACCATTTGTGTCCAGGGAAGTAATGAGAGAAGGGATCCGTTTGGGGCCATCAGCATGCCGATTTATCAGAATGCAGCGTATGCGCATCCGGGATTGGGTAAGAGCACAGGATATGATTATTCCCGTTGCGGTAACCCTACAAGAGATGAAGTGCAGAAGACGGTTGCCCTGTTGGAACAGGGAACGGAAGCTTTGGCACTTTCTACCGGTATGGCAGCGATCACCGCATTGATGGAGATTTTTTCTCCTGGGGATCATCTGATTGCTACGGATGATCTGTATGGCGGTACATTAAGACTTTGGAACACGATCAGCCATAAGAATGGAATATCGGTAGATTGTGTGGATACTTCAAATGTGGAGACTGTGAAGGCGGCGATACGTCCGGAGACGAAAGCGATTTATCTGGAGACTCCGTCCAACCCTATGATGAAGGTCGCAGATATTCAGGCAATCGCAGAATTGGCACACGCGCATGAATGCCTTCTGATCGTTGATAATACCTTTTTATCCCCGTATTTTCAGAAGCCGCTTACGTTAGGTGCGGATATTGTAGTGCACAGCGGTACGAAATACCTGGAAGGACATAACGATACATTGTCCGGATTCCTGGTAGTAAAGGATGATGCCCTGTATCAGCAGCTGAACAATATTTATAAGACGACAGGAGCCTGTCTGTCTGCGTTTGATAGTTGGCTATTGCTTCGAGGGATCAAGACTCTGGCTGTACGTATGGAACAGCATCAGAAAAATGCTCTTGCGATCGCACACTGGCTGGAACAGAGACCGGAAGTGGAGAAGGTATATTATATCGGTCTGGATTCGAGACCGGATAAGGCGCTGATCGACAGACAGTGCAGCGGATACGGTGGAATGATCTCATTCCGATTGAATTCTGCAGAGAAAGCTGTTAAGATTTTGGAGAGCGTTAAATTGATCCGTTTTGCGGAGAGTCTGGGCGGCGTGGAAAGCCTTCTGACCTATCCGATGAAGCAGACCCATGCAGATGTACCGGTAGAGGTGCGTGAAGCTTTGGGAGTGGATGAGAAGCTTCTGAGAATGTCCGTAGGTATTGAGAACATTGATGATCTGCTGGCAGATTTAGAGCAGGCGTTTGCTTAGTGTGGGTGTAACCTGGTATACATAGTAGTTCAGCCAGCTCTGTGGAGAGCTTCACAGAGGGCGAGCAACGATGCGACGTGTCAGGGCGTGCAGAAGGTCTGGAAGAATGCATGCGACCGATAAAATTTAATCTGCAGCCTGGAGCCACAGGCAGAAAGTTTGCAGGTTGACGAAAGGTAAGTGAATTCGTATGACTAGATACAATTTTGATAAGATTACGAACCGGAAGGGAACGAATTGTCTGAAATATGATTTTGCGGTGGAGAGAGGAAAGCCGGCAGATGTGCTGCCCCTGTGGGTGGCGGATATGGATTTCCCGGTATCCGAAGAGATCACGAAGAGTCTTCATGCTGCGGTAGAACATGGAATCTACGGCTATACCCAGCCAAAGGATGCTTACTACAATGCTGTGATGAACTGGATGGAGAGGAATCATAATTGGAAGACGGAGAGGGAATGGATCGTGAAGACTCCGGGTGTGGTATTTGCTCTCGGTGCAGCGGTTAAAGCATTTACTGATCCGGGAGATGCTATACTGATTCAGAATCCGGTGTATTATCCGTTTACTAATATTATCCGTGACAATGACCGGAGAGTAGTTGACAATACATTGATCTATGAGAAAACGGCTGGGCAGAGTGGAGATAATGGATACCGGATTGATTTTGAAGATTTTGAGCGTAAGCTTGAGCAGGAACATATAAAACTGTTTATTCTGTGCAACCCTCACAACCCGGTGGGCAGAGTGTGGACGGCAGAGGAACTGCAACAACTGGGAGAGATCTGCCTGCGCCACCATGTGATCGTGGTCAGCGATGAGATTCACAACGATTTTGTCTATCCCGGATATGAGCATACGGTGTTTGCCAATGTAGATCCTCGTTTTGCGGAGTTTACTGTGACCTGTACGGCGCCCAGCAAGACCTTTAACCTGGCTGGACTTCAGATATCCAATATTTTTATCCCCAATGAAAAGCTTCGTAAAGCATTTCAGACAGAGATTGACAAGACCGGTTATGATGAACCTAATGCATTGGGGATTGTGGCGTGTGAAGCAGCCTATCGTGCAGGAGAAGACTGGCTGGATCAGTTGAGAGCATATCTGCTGCAGAACCTGAATTTCCTGAGAGAGTATTTACAGGAGAAGATTCCACAGATTCATCTGGTGGAGCCGGAAGGTACCTATCTGGTATGGCTGGACTGCAGTGAGTTGGGAATCACCGGTAAGGAGCTGGATCAGTTCATCGTGGACAAAGCAGGACTTTGGCTGGACGGAGGATCCATGTTCGGACCCAGCGGAGCCGCTTTTCAACGTGTGAACATCGCCTGCCCCAGGGCTACGTTACAACTGGCGCTGGACAAGCTGAAGACAGCAATAGACGGTTTGAAATGAGGATTTGAGCGGTTTCGCGAGACCGTTCTGGAGAATGATATTTATTGACAGATTCACGAGACCGTTGCGGAGTATGATATATATTGACAGATTCACCAGATCATTCCGGGGTATGAGATACATTGACAGATTCGCCAAATCGTTCCGGAGCAGCATAATATTGCCGGAAATATGGTATATTTTTACATTCTTGTCCATATACTGTAACATATCAGGCCATTCATGATAGATTATGATAGTTCCTACGGAACCTGTGATCCCTGATGAATGGCCATGCTTTTTCGGATCACGCGGTAGGAAGCATGATCCACGGATCCATAGGATTGCCATCAGGAAAGGAGCACACAGTATATGCCAAGAGGACAGAGAAAATCCCTGGAGGAAAAGATCCAGGCAAAACAGGAACTGATCAATGCGTTAAATATCCGCATGGAATCAGAACAACGTGAGTTAGAAGAATTGTTTGAACAGAAGAAGCGTAAAGAACTGGAAGCGGTGAGTGACATCATCGAAGATGCCGGCCTGGCACCGGAGGAAGTCACGGAAGTCTTACAGCAGTATATTGAGAGCCGTAGGGCAAATGCATCATGATCGCTTATTGTGTTTTATCGGAAGGACCGGACGAACCGGTCCTTTTTGCTGTATAGAAAATGATAGGATTGATTACCTTTAATTAAGAAATAGAGTCAATATCAAGAGAATATTTAGGTAGGGAATTATTGATTTAGAGGAAATATTGCGTAATGATCTGCTGCACCTGATCTGTGGAAATGGGGCATTTGCTTGTCTCATAAGTGGTGATCAGCTGCATGGATGGGAAGATTCCGTTATAGCAGTAGGTTTTCAGCTTGTTGCAGGCAGTATCACAATAAGGCGCATTATCCATCATACCGAAATGCTCCCAGTAGAAGATTTTATTCGTAACCGGATGTAAAATCGTAAAATCCGGATAAGCCGTGAATTCTTTTAACGGCAGCGCCGCTTCATAGCGATAAGGGATTTGGTTGGTATAGAGCAGATTCGATATGATAACTTCAGATTTTGAGCGGACTTTATGCCCGGCCAGCGTGGTATGGATCAGATTTTCCGGATGAGAAGGATTGGTTTCATAGCTCTCCGCACGCCATTTCTGCGCAGACACCGGAAGCTTGTCCTTTGCAAAATAGCTTTGCAGTAATGGGTAATAAGGAGAAGACTCTGCCAACAGGTCAGAGGATGTCAGAGGCTTGGAACGATTGACTGCTGAATTCTTTTTTTCATGGGATTTTATATAAAAATTGAGCAGGGAGAGTTCTTCTTCGGCTTCGGCAAGCAATAAGGAATAGTATTTTTTCAGGGCAAGGGCTTCCGCTAATGGTTGATTTTTTTTAGATAAGTATTTCTGCTTCCCAGGTAATGAGCATATCCATTTTTGGTAGGAAGGAGATTGATAAATGCATAGTTCACCTTCCGGTAAGTTTGAAATTTTTTGCTTTAAATTTTCTTGAAAGGACATTAATTGATTCAACCGAGTTTGCGTATTCATGGTTTGACCTCCTAAATAATTAATTGAATTTGTAGTTTCATAAAATCGAGGGAAAATGAAGAATTTATGAAAAAAACAGGCAGATTATATGCGCTTTTGCTTATTTTTTTCATAGAAGCTTGCTTTTTGAAATTTTTATGAAAAAAATGGAGAGTATATGGTGAAAAATAGAATAAAATCAATGGAAAATGATACTTTTATGAAAAATAGATAAAGTCCTACGAAATCAGGGATATCCTACGAAATCAGGGATGTCCACGAAATCAGGGATTGTCCCACATGGCGTGTGTGACCTGCGTCCTGCATAGAAGCAAGAACACAGGCACAACACATAATATGGCTATCACAGATATAAAGTAACAAGTCACTTATTCCTCACCCTCGCCCTTTTTCAGATTCTTCTGGGCGGTGGAGAGCATGAGCTTGATTCGGTTGAGCTGGTTGACTTCGCTGGCACCGGGATCGTAGTCGATGGCCACGATGTTGGAGGAAGGATATGCCTTCCGCAGGGCCTTGATAACGCCCTTACCTACGACGTGGTTCGGCAGGCAGCCGAAGGGCTGGGTACATACGATGTTTGGTACGCCTTCCTTGATCAGCTCGACCATCTCACCGGTTAAGAACCAACCTTCACCGGTCTGGTTGCCGATGGATACGATGGGCTCCGCATAGGAGACGATCTTGTAGATGCTGGTGGGGGCATCGAAATGCTTACTTTCTTCAAATGCCTTCACGGCAGAGCCGCGCAGGATATGCTCTGTCTCTTATACACATCTCCGAGCCCACGAGACATCTCAGGATCTCG
>ERZ1026956.724-NODE-724-length-18294-cov-8.607764_pt1 | contig 18294 bp, 15 predicted proteins | sample MGYA00519301_ERZ1026956 | MGnify/ENA primary metagenome ERZ1026956 (study PRJEB26926, sample SAMN06164521) | human gut metagenome | biome: ENVO:00009003; feature: ENVO:2100002; material: ENVO:00002003 | host: Homo sapiens | place: USA | collected 2012 ...
AGTATAGCGGATTTTTAATATTTTCTGAAAAAAGACAAATATTTGAAAAATACTGGATTATATGATATATTTTGTTGCATAAAAACAGGTTGCTTATACATGGTATATACATTGATGAAGAGGAAAAGCTATGAACGATAAAAGAAAGATAATAGCAATATTTATAATTGTTGCGATAGTAGCTGCGCTGGCTGCAGTTGCCACATTTTTTGTGATTAAGTCAGCAAAAAACGAGGCTAAGGGCTCGTCACAGATGACGGAAACAGCCACAGAGGATAGTTCAGACAAGGAAGACCCGCAGCATACGGGAGACAATGCCGGCTCAATGAGTGTGACATCTGATGATGGGGCTTCTGCGGATGAGACACAGATACTGTCTGCAAGCTCTGTTGCGGAAAACAGTAACCTGACCTTCGGAATTGATGTATCTAAATATCAGGGCACCATAAAGTGGGACAAGGTTGCCGCAGGCGGAATTGATTTTGCGATGATACGTGTGGGCTACAGAACCCAGAAAACAGGCGAGATGTGTGTTGATACAAATGCCCGATACAACATGCAGGAGGCACAGAAAAATGGCATAAAGGTTGGAGTATATTTTTTCTCATCGGCAGTAAATGAAACAGAAGCCATTGAGGAGGCAGACTGGGTGGCAGATTACATCTCAAAATATCAGATTACATATCCGGTGGCATTTGACTGCGAGGGCTTCACAGACTCAGCCAGCAGACAGTATGGCATGTCATCAGAGGCACGCACCAAAGTAGCTGAGGCATTTTTGCAGGAAATATATAATAAAGGATACACGCCTATGTTTTACGCTGCCATGAATGAGTTGTCGGAAAACAGCCAGTGGGATACTAAGGCGCTTGAGAGCAGGTACAAAATCTGGGTGTCACAATATCCGGATACGGCTTACCCTGAAACACCGCAGTCATCCTATGAGGGCACACATGCCATGTGGCAGTATACCAATAAGGGAAAGGTGTCAGGGATTGATAAGCCGGTAGATTTGAATGTGGCATACTTTGGTTTTGATGAGACAGAGTCTGCAAAAAATGGTGATGCGGCTGACAATGCAACGGCTGACCCGGAAGCAAATATGAAGTTTTCGGATGTAAATGAGACCGTAACTGCCAAGGAAAGTGTCAATCTGAGGGATATTCCAAGTCAGGGCAATGACAGCACAATTAAGGCAACGCTCAATAACGGTGATACAGCAACAAGAACAGGAGTCAGTGACAGTGGCTGGTCACGTGTCGAATATAATGGACAGACGTATTATGCCATTTCAAACTACCTCACAACAGATATGAACTATGTAGTTCCGGGGCAGGACGGAAGTGGCAGCGGAGACGGATTGAAGACAAAGTTCAAGGAGTGTAATGATACTGTCACTGCAAAAATAGAGGTTAATCTGCGTGCACTTCCAAGTGTCACAAATCCGGATGCTACAGTTGTTGCAACGATAAAAAATGGGGAAACCGTCACCAGAACCGGAATCAATGAGGAGTTTGGCTGGTCACGCGTGGAATATAATGGACAGACACTTTATTGTGTGACAAGCTATCTGAGTGTGCAGTGATATAATGAACGCAGTGTTTTAGGGAATAAAGTCAAAAAAATAAAATGTTATTAATCTAAAATCATGCATAAAGTAGAAATAGTGTAAAAATGTCATGGATATAATGATAGAATTGTTTGAGATAGTGCGTTAAAATACAAAATAACGAAATACGTAAGTAAAGGGGCATTTTATGGAATATTCAGCAATTTTTCATGACATGGATAAAAGATTCTGCTATGCGATAGATAAGGATTTGTTTGTGATACGCGTGCAGGTAAAAAAGGATGATATGAAGGAGGTAATCCTTCACTATGAGGACAAGTATATACCTATGGAGCGTAAGGATACCAGAAAGACAGTTCCGATGAAGAAGGTTGCTGTCTCACAGTTTCATGATTATTATGAAGCACAGATAAAGATGCATTTGATCTGTCTGCGTTACTTTTTCGAATTTACGGACACACAGGGAGAAAAGGTATATTATGGAAATTATGAGTTTGATAAGGAATGCATTACAAACAGGGATAGAATGTTTGACTGTCCGCAGAACCTCCGGGAGGAAGAGATGTTTGAGGTGCCGGAGTGGGCAGCAAACAAGGTCGTGTATCAGATTTTCCCATCCCGTTTTGCAGCAACGGAGCCGGTAGACAAAGAACTGTGGTATAAAGCACCGATTACGCCTATGGATGATCTGCATGGAAATCTCAGGGGAATCATCGAACATATGGATGATATTCAGAATCTGGGAATCGATGTGCTGTATATGACACCTATCTTTCAATCAAATTCGTGCCATAAGTATGATACCACGGATTACTACCAGATAGACCCGTCCTTTGGAACAACAGAGGATCTCAAAGAGCTGGTACAAAAAGCGCATGAGCGTGGTATGAAGGTAGTCCTGGATGCGGTATACAATCATACGGGAAGAGAATTTTTTGCGTTTGCGGATATCCTGGAAAATGGTGAAAAATCCAAATACCGGGACTGGTATTTTATTGATGGATTCCCGCTTAAAAGCGAATGGGGAGAGATCCCAAACTTCAAATGTTTTGGTTATTATGGCGGAATGCCAAAGTTAAACCTGAAAAATCCTGAAGTTGAAAAATACATTACGGATGTTGCATGCTACTGGATTAAGGAATGCGATATTGACGGATGGAGACTGGATGTAGGAGACGAAATCAGCCATTTCTTCTGGAAGAATTTCAGAAAGGCAGTAAAGGCTGTGAAGAAAGATCTGCTGATTATTGGGGAAATCTGGCATTATGCAGGAGATTTCCTTGAGGGGGATGAATGGGATACGGTCATGAATTATCCATTTTACCTGAACCTGATCGATCTGCTTGCAGACGAAAAGATTACGGTCAGCCAGTTCGTACAAAATCTTGGATATTTGAAGGGACGCTTAAACAAAAACTGTTATCCCCTTATGTGGAATCTGATCGACAGCCATGATACCGCAAGATTTTTACATCTGTGTAACGACAATAAGAAAAAGCAGCATCTGGCAGCCGCTTTTCAGTTGTTATTGCCGGGAATGCCTATGATTTATTATGGAGATGAGTATGCGATGCCGGGAGCAAACGATCCGGACTGCAGACGGGGTATGTACTGGGATGAAGAATACCAGGACAAAGAGATGTATGAATGGTATAAGCGGCTGATTCAGGTCCGGAAAAGCCATGCATGCATTGTAGAAGGCGAACTGGCTGGGAGCGTCACAGAAGATGAGGAAGGGACAATTGTCCTGATCAGAAAAAATGGCGAGGAGACCATTGCCATGATTTTCAACTGCAGCAGCAGTGCAAAAAAATTTAATGAGTACACGCAGAAGTACAATCTGCTTACCGAAAACACCTTTGATGGAAATGTAGAGGGGTTTGATGCTGCGGTAATCGTGCTTTAAGAAGCCTTACGGCAGATGGTTTCCCGGGAGTTTGTCTGTGGGAAGAATAGGGAAAGAACCAGTATTTCTGGTAATGTAAAGTACGGAGGATGATATGACGAATGTAAAAAAGAAGGATGGAAAACGGTTTGGGGCAATCGTACTTAGCCTGATATTATTGCTTTCCCTGGTGTTTCCATATCCTGTGATGGCAGACCAGACGACAGCGGACCAGACGACGGCAGCTTCCGTTTATGCCATTCACAAGACAGGTGATGATAAGGAAAATTTTGTGATTGTTATCATGGGTGAGGGCTATACCCGGGAACAACAGGAACAATTTTTGAAGGATGCAACGGCAAAAGCACAGGGGCTGCTAAAGTGGTCTCCTTATAAAGAGTATTCCGACAGGATCAATATTTATGCAGTACAGACGGTATCCAATGAAACTGGTGTGGGCGTGATGTATGGGGAGTCGAACCCGGACACATATTTTCATGTGCAGGCATTCGGAAAATCCTGCTATTTTGCAAAGGACGGGGAAGATAAAGCCAGGGCACTGAGGGCAGAGCTGGAGAGCAGATATCTGGATACCGGTGCAGCCGTTGGAACCATCCATATCATTTGTAATACGACTGCGAATATTGGTTCTTCTTCCAATGCACTCTTTTCTTTTTCGGCAAATTCGGATGAGAATGAGCAGGGGGATGTCATGACCCATGAAATTTCCCACAGCATCGGAAGATTAGGCGATGAATATGATAAAAAGATGCAGGGAGAAAATATTTCCGACACATCGGATCCGGATAAGATTAAATGGCATAAGATGCTTGGGTTCCGTGGAATCGGAATAACGGCAGCAGGAACAGAAACAGTATTTGCGCCGAGCCGCGTCTGCATGATGCGGGATCTTGGGAATCCTTTCTGTGAAGTGTGTAAAATGGAACTGGCGCGGAGATTAAATAACCGTGATTATGTCAGCAGGCAGGCATCTGTTTATGTGTGCGATCCTGAAATTACAATTCCGCATAGCAGGACAGGAACACTTGACAGGGATAGTGACCAATACCGGATCGATGAGACAAATATCACAAAAGCAAATGGAAAGGATCTGGAATTCCGTACAGTCGTACAAAATATGGTGGATGCCAAACAGCATTTGAAGATTACTTTCCGCATTATTGGAGCAGACCATACAGTCAAATATGAAAAAGAAGAAACATATACCGTTCCGCCACTCAGTAACTGGTATGATCCGGATGCTGCCAGAGAGTCCCTTTCTGTCACACTTCCTGCGGTAACTGGTCTGGTTTCCGGGGACAGACTGGAAGGAAAGATCATAGATGAGGACACGGGGAAAATTCTGGCTGACAATCAGACGGCAGGACGGGCGTGGAGTACCGTAACGATTCGTTATATGCTGCAAAACGAAGACGGAACCGAAACAACAGTGCCTGATACGGCACCCGCGACAGTATATGTACCAAAGAATTCTGCGTATACGTTAAGAAGTCCGGATTTATATGGATATACATGTGTAGGAAACAGTGCAAATCAGGGAGAAATAAACATCACAGAGGATCGCCAGGAGATCACTTATTATTACCGGAAAAACAGTGAGATGCCGGAAATACAAACCGTACCTGTCCGCGTAACTTATGATGGAAAACCCCATACATTTGATATCAAACAGGAAGATGGTGTACAAATCAGTTACAGTTTGACAGAAAACGGATCGTATACACAAACGGAGATGCCATTTTACACAGAAGCAGGCCAGTATAAGATTTATTTTAAAGCGGAAAAGGCATCTTTTATTCCAACATACGGGGAGGCTGTCCTGGAAATCGAAAAGGCTTCCACCAGCATGCAGCTGACTGCAAAAAACGATACGGTCAAAGGTGCGGGGACAGTAGAATTACAGCTTTGCAGACAGGGGATTCCGGAAGATGCCGGGATAAAAGTAACCTGTGATGTTTCCGGGATCACATTAGAAGAAAAGGGAACGGATCACTGGATGGCAACGCTTCCGAATGAAACGAAAACATATACGTTCACCGCATGTTATAATGGGAATGGCAACTATACAGGAAGTAAGGCAGATTGTCAGGTCCGTGTAACGGCGGATCATTCCCAGACCGGGGGCGGTTCTGGTGGAAGTTCCGGAGGCAGTTCAAGTGGAGGTTCCGGTGGAATATCCGGAGGAGGTTCTGGCGGAAGTTCTGGTGGAAGTTCCGGAGGCAGCTCCGGTGGAGGTTCCGGAGAAAATGCCGGTGGAAGCACGGACGGATCATCTGGCAATGTTTCACCGGATTCCGGCACATTACCGGCACCAGATCATGCAAAAGAAGAACCGGGGAATGTGACACCTCCACCCGCAGCAGATACGTCCGTTTCTGTTAAGGATATTAATGTCAAAGCAAAAACTGCAGTTAAAAATAATACGGTCAAAGTGAAGAATATTGCAGCAGTTTTGAAAAAAGAAATTACAAAGGCAGAAAAAGAACAGGGTGGCAGGATAAAAGACCTGTCTGTTGAAATAACTTTTGATACAGGAAAAGCTAAAAACTGGAAGAATCTACATCTTGAAATGGATAAGCAGGCGGTAAATTTACTTGTCAAAAAGAATGTAAAAGAATGGAAGGTCAATGGTGGCAATGTAAATCTTACCTTTGATTCGAAGGCATTAAAAGAATTAAAGAAAGAGATGAATACAGCTGTGGTTATCAAAATGAAACAGGCTGACAAGAAAAATCTTTCTGCCAGGGCAGGGAAAATTATTGGAAAACGTCCGGTTTATGATTTTTCCGTCACAGGAATAAAGAAAAAGCAGTCGTCTGTCCTGAAAAAGGGACGGATCAGGGTCGCTGTTTCCTATAATGCTTCGAAAAAGGAAAAAGACAAAAAGATTTTTGCATATAAAATTGATAAATACGGTGCAGCAGTTAAGATACCGGGATCTTATTATGATTCCGATACAAAGACCGTTAACTTTGTAAGCCGTGGGTTTTTCACAGTTGCAGTAGGCTGTGAAAAATGATGAAACATAAAAAATCATCGTTCACGTTAAAAAAACTGTAGTTCATGTCGAAAAAGACAAAAACCGGTTTTCATTTGGTATAATGATAGAGCTCATTTTAGTAAAAATGAGTTCATACTGTGAATGATGGAGGGGATAACAATCATCGTTTTAGAAGAAATATTAATGGCAAACGGATTGACCGTGTTAATGATGTGGTTCCTTTTGTTTTGCAGACGAAAGAACAGAGAGAGCCTTCATGTGGGAGATAAAATATATGATGGAATAGCAATCGTAAATTTAGTGGGGGCATTGTCTGAAACCATTGCTTTTCTCGTAGATGGAAAACAGTTTACTGGCAGCCGGCAGATTAATTATATCTCTAACAGCATATGCTTTATAGGGACAGTCAGTATGGGTATGCTTTGGTGTATGTACGTGGAATTGCGTATCTATCGAAATTATAAAAGAATGGTTCAAAAAGCAGGAGTGGAGATATTTCCCTGGCTGGTAGAAGTAATTATGGTTTTATGTAATCTGTTTGGAACAGGGATTATGTTTAAAATATCCGGGGAGAATGTATATCAGAGAACTGCCGGTGTGCTGGTGGGATATATTTCGCTTGTCATATATTTTGCTTACAGTATCTATCTGGTGTATCATTCCAAAAAACAAGGGGTTAACCTGAATTTTTTCCCGGTGATCTATTTCGTTGGTCCTTGTTTTGCAGGTGTAGTTCTCCAGTTCCTTTTTTATGGAATTACATCATCATGGGTGCTGGTTGCGGTCGCATTGATATTTGTGCAGATGCAGTCATACGCAGAGAGTTTGTATATGGATGAGCTTTCCGGATTATATAATCGGAGATATTTTAATGCGGTGCTTGCGGAAAAGAAAATTGCAAGCCATAAATCCTTATATGGAATCATGATGGATGTAAACGATTTCAAGTGTATTAATGACAATTTAGGTCATAGTACGGGCGATAAGGCTATTTGTACGTTGGGAAATATACTCATCAGATCCATACCGGATGATGGTATGGCAATCCGGTATGCGGGAGATGAGTTTATTGTGCTGCTGTCAGGTGTTGATACGGAGCGTGTCTTAGCGACAATGGAGGAGATTAACCATAATCTGTCCCGGTTTAATGAATCCGGGATAGAACCGTTTCGTTTAAGTGTTTCCATGGGATACACGGAATTTGGGACAGAAGATGATGCAGAAACTTTTTTAATGCATATGGATGAGAAAATGTATGAGGAAAAACGGAAATATCATATGCGAAAGAAATCAGCCGGTTTGGAAAATAAAGTATAGCATTACGTTCCTGCCATTTGTCCGATAACTGGTTGCAATGGCACAAGAAAAGAAAATATTATAATCATCAAACGAGTAGCAGACTGGTGTAAATCCGGTTTTGCTGCTCGTTTTTATATTTATGGTTATAGGCAGGGATGCTCCAGATTTCAAGACAATAAATAACCGTGTTATGGTTGATGGAGAGGCATTTTTTGTTTTATGAGAAAACCAGTTACCCATATAGATAACTGGTTTTTAAGGGATAATGTTAATGAGTATGTGCGATAGTGGAGTTATCAAGAAGTGTTCGTAAGGCATCCTGAAGGACTTGTGAGCAGTTGATTCCGCGCTTGTCAGCAAGACGGACCATCCAACTTGGAAGAGAAACATTTTTTCGAACGGCGCGAGTATCTGTCTGGGCACGATATTCAATGGTATCTGCGGAAATCAGGGAACAGATTGTGCCGGCATCAACACTTAATTTTTCCTGTGGTGATGGAGGAGCAATCGGTTCGCCTTCATCCTCTGCAACAACAAGCCATGCGCTCATTGCATCGGTAATTTGGTCAATTGCATCAGAAAGACTATTGCCAGTAGTGATGCATCCAGGAAGATCAGGGACTTTTGCGTAGTATCCAGATCCGTCCTCGATAGGTGTAAACAAAGCTGTATAAATATATTTCATAGTAACCCTCCTATTTGGAAGCAGGAAACATATTTAATGCATCCTGCTAATATTGGCTTCCTTGAAGATGTACTTCATGTCGTTTTCATTGAAATCGTGTCGTTTGACAGGTACGGTGCTGTGTGTCTGCGGATTGTAGTAAATGTCGTGATTAGCACCGTGGCGTTTCAATTCATAACCGGAAGCACTGAGTTGTTTAATCGTTTGTTGCCTTGGATTCATTATGTACCTCCTTTAATTATATCATACACAATATTACACAAAAGTCAACTAAAATACACAAAAATACACAAGAAATAAAGTGAATGTGCACTACGGAATTTTCCAAATCAGCCGGAATTGTTTTTACCGGAGGCGGCGGATTGTGCAGAGAGTCATGAAGCAGAGGTTGGGGCGGATTGTGGAGGAGCAGGTCGGACAGTTGAGGATGGTTTGGCAATAATTTTTATTTGATATAATCGAACACATGTTTTATTGTATAGGCATATAGGGAGGTAGCAAATGGGAGAAAAGCTAAGCAATGAACTTACGGATAAAGAAAGAGAAATGTGTATGAGTATATTGTAAAATATATGGAAGAAAATTTAATTTCTCCATCTTTTCAAGAAATCTGTAAAGGAGTAAACACAAAATCAAAGTCATGTGTGGGGAACAATATTTTCAGTTTTGCATACTGATTGTTGCTATTATCAATCTGATCGTAATGATCTTTTTTAACCATAAAAAATAACCGCCCCTACCAAAGACCGGTTATTTTTTAAAACTAACTTTGGCAAACCGCCTACACGGTATTGCTTTTTGTATTTTCATAATACCATTGCGTAATTTTTTTGTCAATGATTTAAAGATCTTTGCTGGATACCATTAAATTGTTTTATTATCTGCGAACAATTTCTAATCGTTCGCGCTGGATAAGTTTTTCATACTGTCTCAATTGAAATACTGTCTACCTGTGCACTTAAATGATTTTAGACACCAGATCCATATCTATTATAGAGTAAGATCAGTATAAGCAAAACGAGTATCACTATATATCTTTTTTTCATTATTATAAATAACTTGAAGCGTAGAAATTGGTTTTACTCGAATAAGTTTGCGATGTATGCAATCTTTACAATTCCTACATTTCCAACTCCAACATAAGTATCAAGATTTCCAGAACATTTTAAGGTAATACAGGAGGAAGTACATGTGGTTTTGTTACTTTGTCCAGAAAGTTTATATGTATATATAACAAAGTCAGAATCTACGCTTGCATTAGAAGCACTTGCATTTGTCCAGTGCTTTCCACTATAATATCCAACGGCATCACAACTATATATAATATATAGAGATGAACATTATAATTCCCGCAATTTCATTTCATTTATTTTCTTTTTGCGCGTAATCGTTCTATTTCTTTTTATCCGATTATAAATTGATATAACAGTAGGAATATTTGTAAGCATAAAGATAATGATACAATTGTGTATCTTATCCTTTATAGACATCTGATTTTTGGAAACGAAACTATATGAGAGTGTCAATAACCCCTGCTTCTCAACGCGTTCAAAACTTTCTGGTTCAAAATTAAGATACACTATAATTAATACGATTGAAAGAACAAGAAAAATAATTGGTGTTAATGATACGGTAGTTGTTCTTCTTTTTTTATTTAAATATGATTCTAAAAAACGTACACAAATAATGGTTAATGCCATTATTATTACGATGAATAAAATGGTAGAAAATTTCATTTATTCTCCTTTTTGCTCTCTGTATTTTTTTATCAATATTTTTGCTGTGTCAAAATCAAGTTGATCATCTATTACCATTTTTTTAATTAATGAAATATAAGCGTCATTTTCTATTTGATCATTCATTTGCATTTTTTGTATAAGTCGATCAAGTCTCAATCGCACGGTAGGATATGTTATATGATACAATTTTGCAACCTCTTTTAAAGAGCCAGATGACATAACAAAATTTTTTATAAATGTGATATCTTCATCACTTAAATTGTATATCCATTCTTGCGCTTTTCGTCTCATTACCAACCCCTTTCTTTAATATTGTTGATATTATCATTTAATAATGTTAAAGTCAACTGCTAATATTATGTTATTTACATCTTTTTATCTTAATAATCATTCGAAACCTCAAACTTGTAAAGATAAGGTTTTCAGATTCGAGGTTACTCTCAACCCCCTTGCTTTTGTTTATATTTCTTCAATCATCAGTTATAAAAAACAGAAGCATTTTAATCAGTTCACCATATCGGTTTCATTTATATTGGAAGCACAAGGTGTAGAGCAGAGATTGTCCGTGTCGGGTGGGTGGAGCAACTAAGAAATTGTTTGGTATTACAGCGGAAGAACTTTTGAAAAAAGCACGGTAAAATGCTGACTTATCAATTGAAAAATAATTATTTTGTATGGAATATCTGCATGGCCCCATAAGTATGCGGCAAATGCGGAGCCGTGACCTTTCTCGACGGGCAGGAAAAATTCCGGCAGGTTGCGCACGTATTACACAATTGCTTGAGATTGGCGTGTGTTGTTGTATCCAGATGCAGGATCAGCGTTGCTGTCTTAAGCGGCCGGAGCATCTGCCCCTCGGTAAGCCGGATGCCATCCGGGGCAAGCCGCCCATAAATCTGTGGGAGCAGGTCAAGGGAATAGGTATCTCCCAGAAAAGATAATTCTGCAAGATACAGGCGGCTCTGACGTTCTACCACATGTGCAAACTCTTCATAAGCCTTTGACAAAAGCATCAGGCTGATGCAGTCCACAATGTAAGCCTCCTGGATCTGTTCATGGTTCAGATATAATTCCGACAGTTCATCCACTCCGTTTCCAAGCGTCACAAACCCATAGGCATAGTGAGGCAGAGAAACCCCGTCTAAATCCTGATCCAGAGAGTAATATGCATAGGATTCAACCAGGGGAAGAAGTGCCGTATAAATTGCCTGAATATGAGGCAGGTCATCCGGAGGGAAATGGAAACGGCTGCAAAATTCGTTCCAGTCACCGGAGGATAATCCGGGAGTAAGTTTACATTTCATGGGATGCATCCTCCTTATCGGAAGCTGCCATAACGGCTGCAATTTCCTGAAAGCGGCCCGTGACCTTATCATAGTTCTTTCGGTGATGGGGAAAGCCACAGTTTATGCAGGATTTGATACCATTTTTTAAATATTCACAGTTTCCACCACAGGATTTCCCGAGTGTATAGAGGGGACAATAACAAAACAGGCAGTTAAAGTCCTCCTCCGGAATTCCTTTATGGCATGGAAAATATTCACATTTTTTATTTTGAAAAAACTTATAATATTCGCTCAAAATGGTTTCCTCCAATCAAAGCACAATCATAGCATAATTATATCGGAACAACAAGCGGATCGCAAGAAATGCGAATGACATAAAGATTGCATGAAATGATACCTTTTGCCCCTTTTATTATTACAATATTTACATCTTTTTAAGAACGCAGGTATAGTGGCTCAGGCAATTGAGGATTTGAAGCAAAAAGTTGAAAATTAAATAAAAAATACTTGACTTAAAGTTAACTTTAAATGGTATATTATGATAGATAAAATCGGAAGGAGAATTTATTATATGTATATCGAAAAGATTAACGGACCGGAAGATGTGAAGAAATTGAATATAGAAGAGATGACAGCTCTCGCAGAAGAAATGCGTCATGCATTATTAAAGAGGGCAAGTATTCACGGCGGGCATTTTGGCCCGAATTTTGGCATGGTAGAGGCAATCATTGCACTGCATTATGTTTTTGAGTCCCCAAAGGACAAAATGGTATTTGATGTTTCCCATCAGACCTATCCGCACAAGATGCTGACCGGTCGAAAAGATGCCTATTTATATGAAGAACATTACGACGACGTGACGGGATACAGCTGTCCGCAGGAAAGTGAACATGACCATTTTACGGTCGGACATACCTCTACATCCGTCAGTCTGGCATGCGGTCTGGCAAAGGCAAGGGATCTTCGTGGGGAAAGTGCAAATGTGATCGCAATTATCGGAGACGGTTCTTTAAGCGGAGGAGAAGCCTTAGAAGGAATGGATTTTGCGGCAGAATTAGACAGCAACATGATCATTGTAGTAAATGACAATGATATGTCAATTGCAGAAAATCATGGAGGACTTTATTCAAATCTGAAATTACTCCGCGAGACAAACGGACAGGCAGAGTGCAATTTATTTAAAGCCATGGGACTTGATTATGTCTATGTGGATCATGGAAATGACTTAAGGGAGCTGATCGGGGCTTTCAAACAGGTAAAAGACAGTAAGAAACCGGTTGTTGTCCACATTAATACATTAAAGGGAAAAGGTTATAAACCGGCAGAAGAGCATAAGGAAGAATGGCACTGGCATCTTCCATTTGATATTGAGACCGGAAAATCCCATTTTCCAGAAGTGGAAGATTATTCTTCGGTGACCTGTGAATATCTGATTGAAAAGATGAAAAAGGATCCGACAGTTGTTACAATTACATCCGGAACCCCGACGATTCTCGGATTTACGCAGGAGAAAAGGAAACAGGCCGGCCGGCAGTTTGTAGATGTGGGAATCGCGGAGGAGACAGCGGTAGCACTTGCTTCCGGAATTGCCAAAGGTGGCGGAAAGCCGGTATACGGTGTGTATTCCAGCTTTATCCAGAGGACGTATGACCAGATTTCACAGGATCTGTGTATTGACAGGAATCCGGCAACGATTGTTGTGTATACGGGATCGGTATTTGGCATGACGGATGTTACCCATCTGGGACTGCAGGATATTCCGATGCTTTCCAATATCCCGGGACTGGTTTATCTGGCACCGACAACAAAGGAAGAATATCTGTCAATGCTTGACTGGAGCGTGGAGCAGAAAGAAATGCCGGTTGCGATCAAACTTCCGGGCGGAGACATGATTTCGGATGGCAGAGAAGTCACAAAAGACTGGAGTCAGCTCAACACCTATGAGGTAACGGAAAAGGGAAGCAAAATTGCACTGATCGGACTCGGAACATTTTATTTCCTGGCACTGCAGACCGCAGAAATGCTGGAGAAAAAAGGTATTCATGCAACGGTAATCAACCCGTATTATATTACCGGACTGGATGAAGGACTGCTGGAGAAGCTGAAGGCAGACCATGACACGGTAGTTACACTGGAAGATGGCATCCTGAATGGTGGTTTCGGAGAAAAAATCGCAAGATTTTATGGAAGCAGTGATATGAAAGTCTATAATTACGGATTGAAAAAAGAATTCCTTGACCGGTATGATGTAAATGAGGTATTAAAAGAGAATCATCTGACAGCAGAGCAGATTGTAAATGACGTATTATAGAAGGCAGAAATAAACAACAAACCTTGTGAGAATCGACACAATATGGTAAAATATAACATACTAGAGCTTATTTTGCATAGTGGTTAGAATAGCGGGCTCATGGAAGGAGCGGTATCATATGAAGAATAAAGATTCGAAAGCAAGGATGCAGATGATTTTCGGGATACTTTTGTTTGCGTTTATTTTTATGGCAGAGTTGTATGCCATAGTCAATTTCCCGAAGATGTTTATTGTTCTGGTTGTTTTGGCAGCAGCAGATCTGATATGCCTGTATGTTGCAATCAGAGGCGTGATTTCAGTATATGAGACAAAATATGCCCGGAGAGAGGAACAGTATGAGAGTATTTTCAAGTCGGAAAAGGCATCATATCTCATGCTGAAAAAATATTTTGAGGAAATATCGGTGAAGCTTGCATATATGGAAGAGGCATCTAAGATTCCGACAGAGGAAATTGTCAATGCACAGAAGGGAATAGCGAAAGTAATTATCAAGCGGTCCCATGAGAATACCGATGCATTGATGAATTCATACGAACAGCTGCTGGATCGGTTTGATACGTTCCAGAAAGGAATGGATGGGTTCGGTACAGTTGCGGGTGCTTATAAGGACGAGATTCTTTCAGTCTGTAAGGATGAAATTTCTTCGGTGCAGAAGGATGGAAAAGAACAGGAACATTCACAGGATAAAGAGATAGCCGCAAAGCTGCAGGAAATCATTATTGCAATGAAAGATATGGAACTGCGCCTGAATCAGACCATTATGAACAGTCAGAAAGTGGTTGTTTCCCAGCCGCAGGTTTCTGTACCTGTGGCAACACCTGTAGAGCCACAGCCGGCACTGCAGAATCATGTGGAAGAAACACCGGTAGAGCCGGAGATCTCACCAGAGCCGGAAGAAAGTATGGAGCCGGAACCGGAGATTTCGCCGGATCTGGAAGAAAACCCGGAACCGGAGATTTCGCCGGATCTGGAAGAAAACCCGGAACCGGAAATTTTGCCGGATCTGGAGGAGAGCCTGGAACCGGAGATTTCGCTGGAGCCGGAAGAAGATATGGAACCGGAGATTTCGCTGGAGCCGGAAGAAGATATGGAACCGGAGATTCTGCCGGATATACCGGAAGAGGAGGATTTAAAGCCGGAGGAAGAGCCTCCGATCATGGCAGCGGATGAGATTATTCCTCCGGATCCGGAAGAAGCCATTGAGGAAGCAGAGGAACTGGTAGAACCGGACCCGATTCCGGAGGAAGCGATTGTTGATGAAGCGGATGATGAGAACCTGCCGGAGGAAGAACTTCCACCGATGCCGGATCTGTCAGATCCAAACCGTTCCATGAGCCCGGATGAGATAGCTGCGCTGTTTGCGAATATGGGCAACGATAACAATGCGGATAAAGTTGAGGAACCTGCCGAGGAAACTGTGGAACCGGAGGATATTCCGGAGCCGATTGAAGAGCCGGAAGCCGTAAAAGAAGCACCGCTTCAGCCGGAAGAACCGGCAGATCCCAATAAGGCATTAAGCCCGGATGAGATAGCTGCCCTGTTTGCAAGTATGGGAACCTGAAAAGAATAAAATAACAGGCAACGGATGCCATCTGTTCCACGTAAAAACGTGTGACAGATGGCGTTTTGCTATAAAAATGCCATAAAAAAAATAGTTGCATTTCTTTTTCATTGTGTTATACTTAGGTCGTTGCAATTTAATAGTTTAAAGCAGAGTAGACACATGTGCGTTAAGTGCCGGATGAACAGGGAGTTGTCACCCGGACGAAAAGAGAATCTTGCGGTACATGAGTCGCATCCCGCTGCATCCGAAGATAATATTATCTCCAGTTGTAGTACGGTGAGGTCTGCAAAGGAGGTAATTTTTTTATGAAAAAATTCGTTACTTTGTTCACCGATTCTTTCCGTGAATTAAAAGCGGTAAGAACCATCACTACCATGGCAATGCTTGCTGCAGTTGCTGTAATTCTAGGATTTTTCTCCATTGAATATGGGCAGTTTATTCGGATTGGTTTTTCCAGTATTCCAAATGGTATCATTGATTATCTGTTTGGACCGGTGGTTGGAGGAATTTTCCATGGTGCGTTGGATATTATCAAGTATATGATGAAGCCAACCGGACCATTTTGTCCACAGCTGACGCTGGTTGTTATACTGGCCGGAATCCTGTATGGATGCTTTTTTTATAAGAAAAAGCTTACGATCTGGCGTGTGCTGGCAGCTAAATTTGTAGTTATGCTGGTCTGTAACGTGATTCTGACAACACTTTGTCTGAATGTGTTATATGGACAGGCATTTATGGTGCTTCTTCCGGCGCGTGCGCTGAAGAACCTGATTATGTGGCCAATTGATTCGGTGATCTTTTTCGCAATCACAAAGGCCTTAGAACAGATTGGACTCTTTCGCATGTTCCAGAAGCCTGTACTTGCAAATTCTGCAAATATGCAGGGGAATTAAAAAATTTAATAAGTTATAGAACAAAAGCCGTCCGCAGAAAGAAAACTGCGGACGGTTTTTTATAAATTTATTTACGGATCGGATGGGTGGCAATATTTTTTAAAATACGAACAGCGGTCTGCATACCTTCCACAGAGATGTGTTCATATGGGCCGTGGAAACCATAACCGCCGGTACCGAGATTTGGACACGGCAATCCCATAAAGGACAGTCTTGCGCCGTCTGTACCGCCACGGATCGGACGGGAGAGCGGTGTCAGACCTTCGGAGGCAATTGCCTGTTTTGCCAGATCCACGATCTCCATTTTATCCTCAATGACAGAGATCATATTCTCATACGAATGTTCGATGTCGAGCGTGACGGTTTCCGGTCCATATTTCTGATTCATGGATTGTGTAAGGTCACGCAGATTCTGCAGACGTTTCTCAAATGTGGTTTTATCATGGTCACGAATGATAAAGGAAAGGGTGGCGGAAGCCACATCTCCGGACATATCGGTCAGATGATAGAATCCTTCCCGGCCGCTGGTGTGTGCCGGCGTTTCCGCTTCCGGAAGCCGGGAAACAATTTCACATCCCACCAGTGCTGCATTGACCATAATGTCTTTTGCTTCGCCCGGATGAACATTTACACCTTTAATATGAAAGATGGCACTTGCGGCATTAAAATTTTCGTAAGCCACTTCGCCTTCGTAATCACCGTCCACTGTGTATGCATAATCTGCCTGAAAGATAGCAAGATCAAACAGATCCGCACCTGCGCCGACTTCTTCGTCCGGCGTAAATCCGATCCAGAGTTCCCCGTGTGGTGTACCTTCTGCAATCAGTTCTTCCACGGCTGTCATGATTTCGGCAACACCTGCCTTGTCATCAGCGCCCAGAAGTGTGGTACCGTCTGTCGTGATCAGGGTTCTTCCTTTTAAAGAGGCAAGGGATGGAAAATCACTTACCTTTAAAACATCCTGACTTCCTTTTAATAAGATATCCCCGCCATCATAGTCGGGAATGATCTGTGGTTTGACATCTTTTCCGGAAAAATCCGGGGCGGTATCCATATGAGCGATAAAGCCGATGGATTTACAGTTTTCCATGCCCGGTGTGGCAGGAAGCTTGGCATATACATAGCAGTGATCGGTGAGGAGTATATTGGTAAGACCGAGGGTTTCCAGTTCCTGCTTTAAGGTTTTTGCAAGCGTGAACTCACGCTCACTGCTTGGAATGTCACTGCAGGATTCATCGGAGGTTGTCCAGTAGCTGACATATTTTAGTAATCTTTCTTCTACTTTCATGTTAAATTGTTCCTTTCAAATATGCTTTTAAAAAAATTTAAAAAAATTAAAATAACTAGATTTGATACTGCAAGTGTTAAAGAATGGCTTGAAAAATACTTTATGGGATATTTTATAACACTATTTGTAAACAATGTAATATTTACAGCTTTTCCGGCTTTTCAAGAGCAAAATGGAGCTCTTATTCTTATATGCAACATGCTTTTGCTCATTTTCGTTTATAGGGTTATTCAAAGTAAAAAGCAAACAATAATAGCAATAGCTATATCAGTTGCTTTAAATGTTATCTATTATGCCATTATGGGCTTTACTTTTTATCCAATCAACATAAAAATGCTTGTAATTGTTAAAACTATTTTTTTCAATTTATTCACCACCTTGCAATTCAATATCTTAAAACTCCGTTTCCGGCTGCTACCTGTTTCTGCAATTCCTCTGTCAGTCAGAATTGCTTATGCTTTCTCTTTTTGAGTCCAAGCATTCTCTTTTTACATTATTTATAAAATACTTTTCTTTTTATATTCCGTTGCCATAACTCCTTGTCTTTCTATCTCTTCAATCATCTCCTGTATATCGTTTTGCAATAAGGCTTTTATATCGCTCCCATTCATTATCCTTACTTTTTCAGTATTCTTTGATCTCTCCGAAGCAGCCTTCTCTCCACCTACATCCGGCTCTAATGTGGCAACTACCTCTCCATTATCACTGTCTCTTATACACATCTCCGAGCCCACGAGACATCTCAGGATCTC
>ERZ1026956.734-NODE-734-length-18184-cov-5.176733_pt1 | contig 18184 bp, 18 predicted proteins | sample MGYA00519301_ERZ1026956 | MGnify/ENA primary metagenome ERZ1026956 (study PRJEB26926, sample SAMN06164521) | human gut metagenome | biome: ENVO:00009003; feature: ENVO:2100002; material: ENVO:00002003 | host: Homo sapiens | place: USA | collected 2012 ...
CAATATCAGTCATTATTATAAATTGACAACATAAGGAAATGTTGCTAAACTATTATCGTAGACAAGCGGTTGCGCAATACGCACAAACTTGCAAAACAAAACAGGAGGATAACAAAATGAAAAAGTTAGTCGCTTTAGCAATGTCACTGACTATGGCATTCTCTCTGGTAGCTTGTGGAAACTCTGATGCTTCCAACACCAGCACCAGCACAGATGCCGCTGCTACTACCGCAGCTTCTACCGAGGCTGCACAGACCGCTCCCGCTGAGAAGCAGGACGTTTCCCTGAGAATCTGGGGTGCTGAGGAAGATCAGACCATGTTACAGGGCATGATCGATTCCTTCAAGGAGCACTATGCAGATTATGCAAACTTCGATATCCAGCTTGGTACCGAGTCTGAGTCCACAGCTAAGGATACAGTTTTAGCCGATATTGAGGCTGCTGCTGATGTGTATTCTTTCGCATCTGATCAGCTGATCGACCTGGTAAATGCAGGTGCCCTGCAGTCTGTTGATGAGATGGATGCAGCTCTGGAAGCTTACGCAGGTAAGAGCGTAGCTGATGTTAAGAGCGCAAATGCTTCCGGTTCTGTAGAAGCAGCAACCAAGGACGGCACACTGTATGCATTCCCTATGAGTGCTGATAACGGTTACTTCTTATATTACAATTCCGAGTTAGTAACTCCCGAAGATGTACAGACTTGGGATACCTTACTTGCAGCAGCTGAGAAGGCTGGCAAGAAGGTTGGTATGACTCTTGCTTCCGGTTGGTATAACGCTTCCTTCTTCTATGGTGCAGGCTTCACTACTGCACTGAATGATGACGGCAGCACTGCTATGGACTGGAACGGCACCAGCGCTGATGGCGTTACCGGTGTACAGGTAGTACAGTCTATGCTGGGTATTGCCGGCAACAGCGCATTCCTTCCGATCGCTGATGGTGATATTTCCAACCAGATTGCTTCCGGTGACCTGTGTGCAGTAATTTCCGGTACCTGGGATGCAGCTGCAGCTCAGACCGCTTTCGGTGATGGTTACGCAGCTACCAAGCTTCCTACCTACACCTGTGGTGACAAGCAGATCCAGCAGGGTTCCGTAGCAGGCTTCAAGCTGGTAGGTGTTAACAAGTATTCTGCAAATGCAGGCTGGGCAACTCTGCTGGCTGACTGGATCACCAACGAAGACAACCAGGCAGTACGTTTCGCAGAGAGAGAGATCGGACCTTCCAATATCAATGTAGCTGGTTCCGAGGAGGTTTCTTCCAATACCGCTATTGCAGCTCTGTCTGAGCAGTCCGCTTATGGTGTAGTTCAGATCGTTGGCGGCAAGTACTGGGATCCTGCCAAGACTTTTGGTGAGAAGGTAGCTCAGGGTCAGCTGAAGGCTGATGATGAAGCAGGTATCCAGGCAGCCCTGGATGAGCTGGTAGAAGGTGTTTCCGTACCCGCTGAATAAGTTTGGGAAGATGATCTGTTCCGGTTCTGTGACAAATGAATGATGAAAACGTTCTGGTGCAGAACGAATACAGAGAATAGAAAGGCGTCCTGAAGCTATGAACAATAACACGTAGTGGAGGGATGCCTTTTTTACAGGAAACGTTTCCGGTAAGCGGGTTCGACTCCTGCCTGCCGGGTTAGGTAACTGGTCGGGTGAACGCGGGAAGGTGTTCGGAACAGTTACTAAAATTTATATTAATATGAAGAAAGGAGAGGGCAGAGAATGAAGAAGAAAAAGAGCGGAATCGGCGGATTCTTCAAGGAGTTCGGTGAAGCAGTCGTAAAAGGAGATCTGTTCGTAAAATTATCCCTGGTCTGGATGGGAGCAGGATATATCCGCAGAAAACAAATTATCAAAGGTATTTTAATGACTCTGCTCGAAGTGGCAGTCATTGTATTCACCTTTGGCTTTGCCACAGAGTATGTACGTGATTTTGGAACTTTGGGAACGGTTCAGCAGGAGACGGTTTTCAATATTGTAACCATGCAGAATGAGTTCAATGATTATGACAACTCATTTATGATCCTATTGTTCTCCGTAATCTCATTTGTGGTCTGGTTCACATTCCTGGTGATCTGGCTTAAGAATGAAGTGACTGTTTACCGGCTTCAGAAAAAAGCACAGGCAGGAGAACATATCAATACGTTTGTAGAAGACTTGCAGCAGTTCAAGAATGACAAATTCTATATCACACTGCTGGCACTTCCTGTCATGGGTGTTGTTATTTTCACGATCGTTCCTCTGCTGATCCTGATCGCTGTTGCGTTTACGAACTATGATCAGGGACATATGCCTCCCTCCGCATTGTTTACATGGGTGGGATTTACCAACTTCAAGAATCTGTTCTCCAACGGTGGAATGACCATTACTTTCGGTTATGCCTTCCGTAGGATCTTGATCTGGACACTGGTATGGGCATTGTTTGCAACCGCTACCACTTACATCGGCGGTATTCTGTTGTCCCTGCTGATCAATAATAAGAGAACCAAACTGCCCAAGCTGTGGAGAACGCTGTTCATTGTAACGATCGCAGTTCCCCAGTTCGTCTCCTTACTTCTGGTACGTAACTTTTTCGCTAACAATGGCATCATGAACACGATCTGTGCCAATGCGGGAATTACCCAGTGGCTGAGAGATATCGGCGCGATCAGTACCAGTTATATTCCGTTTTTGTCCGCTCCCGGATGGGCACATGTCATGATCATCCTGATCAATATCTGGATCGGTGTTCCTTACCAGATGCTGATCGCTACCGGTGTGCTGATGAATATTCCTTCTGACCAGCTGGAGAGTGCGAAGATCGACGGCGCTACTCCGATGCAGAGCCTTATTCATATCACTATGCCGTATATGCTGTTCGTCACGGGTCCTTCTCTGGTAACGGATTTTGTCAAGAATATTAATAACTTCAACGTAATCTATCTGTTGACCCAGGGTGTATATACCACCACAAATCAGGCAATGGCGAACTCCCAGGCGAAGGAAGTGGATCTGCTGATCACCTGGCTGTTCAATCTGACACAGAGCTATTACAACTACAAGATGGCATCCACCATCGGTATTATCGTGTTTATCCTTTGTGCGGTATTTACCCTCATTGCCTTCAGCAGATTCCTGAAGGGTGACAGAGAGGAGGCGTTCCGTTAATGAAGAGATTTGTTAAAACATTATTGCATAACCTGTTACTGGCATTTTTGGCATTTGTCTGGCTGGTGCCTATCGTTTGGCTGGTGGTCACTTCCTTCAGCGCATATACCGGCATGAATACCAGCACCTTTTTCCCGAAGGAATGGAGTCTGGCGCAGTATAAGAATCTGCTTTTCTCTGCGGACAGTGTGGCACAGTTCCCGAACTGGTTCAAGAACACCTTCATCATTGCATGTGCGGTATGCGTGGTCTCCACCGCTTTTGTACTGATGGTGGCATATGCGACCTCCTGCATGCGTTTCCCGGCACGTAAGCCGCTGATGAACGCCGCAGTTATTGTGAATCTGTTCCCCGGTGTATTGTCCATGATCGCAGTATATTTCATTCTGAAGACTCTGAACCTGACCAATACGCACCTCGGACTGATCCTGGTATATTCTGCCGGTTCCGGTCTGGGTTACCTGATCGCAAAGGGCTTCTTCGATACGATCCCGAATTCCCTGCGCGAGGCCGCTTATCTGGATGGAGCCAGTGAGGCTACGATCTTCTGGAGGGTTGTTATCCCCATGAGCCGTCCCATCATTGTATATACAGTTATCAGCTCCTTCCTGTCCCCCTGGATGGATTTCGTATATGCAAAGCTGATGTTAAATGCCGGCATATCTTCTCAGTGGACTGTTGCCATCGGTCTGTACAATATGCTGGATAAGAGTCTGATCAATACTTACTTTGGTCAGTTCTGCGCAGGTGGTGTACTGGTGTCCATTCCCATCTCTGTATTGTTTGTCATCATGCAGAAGTTCTATGTGGAAGGTATCACCGGTGGCGCAGTGAAAGGTTAAACTGCTTAGGCAGTTTAACCTAGGAGAATCCATGGAATGGATTCTCCGGATAAATGTATGACATGGAGACAAAGAGTTAATTTATGGATAAATTTATCAAAGGTATGGATGTATCGAGTCTGCCAGAGGAGACGGCTCTCGGTGCAAGGTTTTATGACGAAGGCAAAGAGGGGGATGCACTGGAGATCCTGAAAAAATACGGTGCCAACTCTCTGCGCATCCGTCTCTGGAACGATCCTTATAGTGAGGACGGCAAGCCTTACAGTGCCGGTACCAGTGATTTCACCAAGCTGGTGGCACTGGCTTCGGCCGGTAAAAAGCTGGGTTACAGCTATCTGTTGGATCTGCATTACAGTGATTTCTGGGCAGATCCCGGCAAACAGTTCCCTCCCAAGGAGTGGGCGTATGCCGACGCGGATGCACTGGAGAAGCATGTGTATGACTACACAAAGGATGTGCTTTTGAAGTTAAAGCGTCTCGATCTGCTTCCGGAGATGGTACAGGTGGGAAATGAGATCACCAATGGTCTGATGTGGCCCCATGGAAAATGGGACAACGTTGACAATATTGCAAGATTCATCAGCGCGGGCATCCGTGCGGTGCGAGAGGTATCCCCGGACAGCAGAGTGATGCTTCATCTGGACTGTGGCGGTAACAATGCCCGCTGCAGAGAATGGTTTGATGCCTATGTACAGAGAGGAGAGGACTTCGATGTCATCGGATTGTCCTATTATCCTTTCTGGCATGGAACCATTGAGGATCTGACAAATAATATGAACGATCTCTCTCAGAGATATCAGAAGGATGTCATTGTGGCAGAGGTATCCATGGGCTTCACCATGGAGGACTATGCAGACAGGGAAAAACTGTCACCGGAACAGCGCAAGGGCATGGCGACCAAGCCCCACCTTGCAGAGGCGGTGGAGTATCCTATGACACCGGAAGGACAGTCTGCATTTATGCAGAAGGTCATGGAGAGGATCACACAGGTTCCGGAGGGCAGAGGAAAGGGCTTCTACTATTGGGAGCCGGCATGGATCCCGATGCCCGGTTGTGGCTGGGCCAACGAGGAATCCCTGAACTATATTCAGGATCCCGGTCCGGGCGGAAACGAATGGGCCAATCAGGCACTGTTCGATTATGATGGAAATGCACTGCCCGCGTTGAAAGTCATCAGAGACTTTCAGAAGTAATGTGATATTCGTTCCCGCAATGCGGGGAGGATGATATAATGAGTGCAAGTGAGCCAATATGCTTGCATAATTGGCGAACGGCGAATTTGATCATGATCGTTGCGAAGCAACGGTAAGCACCGTAGGTGCGAATCATGATATAATGAGTGCGAGAAAGGAATCACAATATGAAGTGGGTGAAATTCAGAATAAAGACCGTGACAGACGCGGAAGATATTATTATCAGTACCCTGTATGATCTGGGACTGGAGGGTGCACAGATCGAGGACAAGGTGCCTCTGACTGCGATGGAGAAGGAGCAGATGTTCGTGGACATCCTGCCGGACGGACCGGAGGATGATGGCATTGCATACTTAAGCTTTTTTGTAGAGGAAAAAGAAGACGGCAGTCTGGAAGTAGCTGGTGAGAAGACTACCACCGAAGCAGTGCTTGCCGATGTGAAGCAGGAATTGGAAGATTTACGTCAGTTTATGGATATTGGAGAAGGTTCCGTCGTCGTGGATGAGACGGAGGACATTGACTGGATCAATAACTGGAAGCAGTATTTCCATCAGTTCTATATTGATGACATCCTGGTCATCCCTTCCTGGGAAAATATCAAGCCTGAGGATACCGATAAAATGGTGCTCCATATCGATCCCGGCACGGCGTTCGGTACCGGGATGCATGAGACTACACAGCTGTGCATCCGTCAGCTGCGCAAGTTCATTACCCCAGAGACGGAGCTTCTGGACGTAGGAACCGGCAGTGGTATTCTGGCAATTTTATCTCTGATGTTTGGTGCAAAACATGCTGTGGGAACCGACCTGGATATCTGTGCGGTGGAAGCTGTGGCACAGAACTGTGATGTGAACGGCATTGATCCGGCACAGTTCGACATGATGATCGGCAACATCATCACCGATAAAGAAGTACAGGACAAAGTGGGGTATGAGTGCTATGATATCGTGGTAGCCAATATCCTGGCAGATGTGCTGGTGCCACTGACTCCCGTGATCGTACATCAATTGAAAAAGGGCGGTATCTACATTACCTCCGGAATTATTGATGACAAGGAGCAGACTGTGGTAGAGGCAGTGAAGGCAGCAGGCCTGGAAGTACTGGAGGTCACTTATCAGGGCGAATGGGTCAGTGTGACCGCAAGAAAAAATTAGAGGATTTTTAACAATGTATCAGTTTTTTGTAGAGCCGGATCAGATTGATGTGGCAGGAAAAAGTGTCATCATCCGGGGAGCCGATGTCAATCATATTAAAAATGTACTGCGGATGCGTCCCGGTGAGGAAGTGGCGGTCAGCAACGGAATCGACGGCAGGGAATACCGTTGCGGGATCCTGGCGTTGGAGGAAGACTGTGTTCGTCTGGAACTACGTTTTATCAAGGAAGATGGTGTGGAGCTTCCCGCAAAGATCTACCTGTTCCAGGGGTTGCCCAAGGCGGATAAAATGGAACTCATTATCCAAAAAGCTGTGGAACTGGGAGCTTTTCAGGTGATTCCTGTAGCAATGAAACGCTGTGTGGTGAAATTGGATGAGAAAAAAGCGGACAGCAAAATAAAGCGCTGGCAGGGGATTGCGGAAGCAGCCGCCAAGCAGAGCAAACGAGGTGTGATCCCGACGGTGGCACCTGTAATGAGCTATGCACAGGCAGTGAAAATGGCATCAGAAATGGATCTGAAGCTGGTGCCCTACGAACTGGCAGAGGGGATGGAACAGACGAAACAGCTGATCGAAAGTGTAAAGCCGGGTCAGCGGATCGCTATTTTCATCGGTCCGGAGGGCGGCTTCGATCCGGAGGAGATCCGGACCGCCACAGAGGCCGCAATACAGCCGATTACGCTGGGAAAGAGGATCCTTCGTACAGAGACCGCCGGATTTACGACTATCGCATGGCTGATGTATCAGTTGGAAAATTAGCGGATGGGCGGCACAGAGTATCTGCCTTTGGCATATTTTAAACATAAGAAGAATATAGTAACTATTCAGAGTAAACGGAAAGTCTTGAAAGAGCGATCTGACGAATGGACTTTGAGTAGCTGCTGCACAGATAGATAGCAAGGAGAAGAAGAGAATGGAAGTCTATTTGGACAATTCCGCTACGACCAGAACTTTTCCGGAAGTAGCCGAATTGATGACAAAGATCATGTGTGAAGATTACGGAAATCCCTCCAGCCTGCATATGAAGGGAGTGGAGGCAGAGAAATACCTCCGTTATGCCAAGGAGACTCTGGCGCGGATACTGAAGGTGGAGGAGAGAGAACTTTTATTTACTTCCGGGGGAACAGAATCCGATAATATGGCGTTGATCGGCTGCGCTCTGGCGAATTGCCGTAGAGGCAATCATCTGATCACGACGCAGATCGAACATCCCGCTATTCTGCAGACCATGCGTTATCTGGAGAGCCAGGGGTATCGCGTCACTTATCTGCCGGTGGATCCCTGCGGACGTATCCGGCTGGAAGACTTAAGGAAAGCTATGACACCGGAGACTATCCTGGTATCTATCATGCACACGAATAACGAGGTCGGGGCCCTGCAGCCCATTGAGGAAGCCGGAGCTCTGATCAAACAGATGAACCCGGATACGCTGTTCCATGTGGATGCGGTACAGGGATTCGGCAAATCCAGGATCTATCCGAAAAAGATGCACATCGACCTATTGTCGGTCAGCGGACACAAGATCCATGGACCGAAGGGTGTCGGACTTTTATATGTGGGAGACAAGGTCAAGATCCAACCCATTGTATTCGGGGGCGGACAGCAGCAGAATCTTCGTTCCGGTACGGAAAATGTACCGGGGATTGCAGGACTGGCAAAAGCAGCGGAAATGCTGTACAGTCGTTTCGATGAAGATCATGCGAGACTCTGTGCCTGCAAGAGACGATTTATCGAGGGCGTAAGAGAACTGGATCAGGTGACGGTCAACGGACTTCTGCCGGATGCACCGTACGGTGAGGGAACGGCGGCACACATTGTCAGCGTATCTTTTGCCGGCGTCAGAAGTGAAGTGCTCCTGCATGCACTGGAGGACAAGGGAATCTATGTATCGGCGGGAAGTGCCTGCTCCGCACACAAACCGCAGCCTTCCGCTACACTGAAAGCCATCGGTGTCGACAAATCCCTGCTGGATTCCACCATAAGATTCAGCTTTTCCGTATTTACCACGGAAGAAGAGATTGACGTATGCTTACGGGCATTGTACAATATAGTACCTATGTTACGCAGATACAGCCGTAGATAAAACAAGAAAGGAAAAGAACGTGTTTACATCATTTTTGATAAAATATGCCGAGATCGGCATTAAGGGAAAAAACCGTTATCTGTTCGAGGATGCTCTGGTACGCCAGATCAAATATGCACTGAAAAAATGTGAAGGAGAATTCCTGGTGCACAAGACGCAGGGACGTATCTTCGTGGATGCAGAGTCGGAATTCGACTATGATGAAGTGGTAGCGCACCTGCAGAGAGTCTTCGGCATTTCCGGAATCTGTCCGGTGGTGCACGTACAGGATGAGGGCTTCGAGAAGCTGTGTGAGACCGTGATCGATTACATTGCAAAGGTATATCCGGATTGCAATCAGACGTTCAAGGTGGCAGCGAGACGTGCCCGGAAAAATTACCCCAAGGATTCCATGACTATCAACATGGATATGGGAGAAGCTATCCTGAAGGTTTATCCCAATATGAAGGTGGATGTACATCATCCCGATATTATGCTGAACATTGAGATCCGTGAAGAAATCTATATCTATTCCGTGATCCTGCCCGGTCCCGGAGGAATGCCCGTAGGTACCGGCGGCAAGGGAATGCTGCTTCTCTCCGGAGGTATTGATTCTCCCGTGGCCGGTTATATGATCGCCAAGAGAGGCGTCAAGATCGATGCAGTATATTTCCATGCACCGCCTTACACCAGCGAGCGTGCGAAGCAGAAAGTAGTGGATCTGGCGAAGATCGTTGCCCGTTATACCGGACCGATCTACCTGCATGTGATCAACTTTACCGATATTCAGTTATATATTTACGAGAAATGTCCGCATGAGGAACTGACCATCATCATGCGCCGTTATATGATGCGGATCGCGGAACAGATCGCGAAAGAGACTGAGTGCCTAGGCCTGATCACCGGTGAGAGCATCGGACAGGTGGCATCCCAGACTATGAATTCCCTGATCGCTACCAATGAAGTATGTGAACTACCGGTATACCGTCCTCTGATCGGATTTGACAAGCAGGAGATCGTAGAAGTATCCGAGAAGATCGGCACTTACGAGACTTCCATTCTGCCTTATGAAGATTGTTGTACCATCTTCGTGGCAAAACATCCCGTGACGAAGCCGAATGTAAAGGTGATCCGCAGACATGAACACAATCTGGATGAGAAGATCGACGAACTGGTGAAGACCGCATTAGAGACCAAAGAAGTGATCATTGCGGAAGCATAAGTGCGAATGCAGAGTAACTATTCAGAACCGGGGAAACAGAGGTACTGAATAGTTACTTTTTTGGAATGGCATATAAAAAACACCTCAAGAGGATTGCGTCTCTCAAGGTGTTCTCTGTTTTACTATGTATTCGGACTTCCGAATCGGTAACTTATACCAGATAAGGCTTTAATACTTCCAGAACCTCATCAGCGCCATCCTCTGCATGGATGTTCAGGTCGATAGGCTTGGAAAGATCCAGACTGAAGATACCCATGATGGACTTTGCATCAATTACGTATCTGCCGGATACAAGATCGAAATCATAATCGAACTTAGTAATATCGTTTACGAAAGATTTTACCTTATCAATAGAATTTAAAGAAATCTGAACTGTCTTCATGTTGACTACCTCCTTAATGTGTGTCATACCTTCTGACTTCATATTAATGGCTGAACGACCAAAAGTCAAGACGAAAACAATACAAAAAAAGTGAGGAATCCTATGAAAAGTGTAGCATTACACAACCTCGGATGTAAGGTTAATTCCTATGAAATAGAAGTAATGCAACAAATGTTACAAGAAAAAGGTTATACTATTGTACCATTTGATGAAATCGCGGATATTTACATTGTAAATACCTGCACAGTTACCAATATTGCAGACCGGAAAAGCCGACAGATGCTTCATCGTGCGAAGCAGAAAAATCCGGCGGCACTGGTAGTGGCAGTGGGTTGCTATGTGCAGACCGGAAGGGAAGATGTGGAGCAGGATCCCTGCATTGATCTGGCGATCGGCAACAACCGCAAGAAGGATCTGGCATCCATTCTGGAGGAATATTTACGGGATCTGGAACAGGAAGATGCGGTGGCGGAGAATGCAGAAAATGCCGGACATGGTGTGGACAAGACTCTGCATGACACTACTGTCATAGATATTAACCATACCGCAGAATACGAAGAAATGACTCTGAAACAGACGGCGGAGCACACCCGTGCCTATATTAAAATTCAGGACGGATGCAATCAGTTCTGCTCTTACTGCGTTATCCCCTATGCCAGAGGCAGAGTCCGCAGCCGCAGGGCGGAAGATATCATCCGGGAGATCACCGGCATGGCGAAGAACGGTTACCGGGAGATCGTACTGACAGGTATCCATATCAGCTCCTACGGCATTGATTTCGACGAGGAAGCCTGGAAGCGGGGAGAAAGTGTCTCCGTATTAAAAGAAGACGAGGAGAGAAGAGACTATTCCGGCAGCAGCAAGCTGATCGATCTGCTGGAACGGATCCACGATATTGAAGGAATCGAGAGGATCCGCATCGGTTCCCTGGAACCCCGCATCGTCACAGAGGAGACCGCAGCAAGAATGGCGGAACTGCCGAAGCTGTGTCCCCATTTTCATTTGTCCTTACAGAGTGGCTGTGATGCCACACTGCGCCGTATGAACCGTAAGTACACTTCCGAAGAATATGCGGAAAGCGTAGCACTGCTCCGCAAGGTGTTTGATCATCCTGCCATTACTACGGATGTCATCGTTGGATTCCCCGGGGAGACCGAGGAAGAGTTTACGCAGACAAAGGAATTTTTAGACCGGATTCAATTCTTCGAGATGCATATTTTCAAGTATTCCAAGCGGGCAGGTACCAGAGCGGCCGTGATGTCTCACCAGGTGCCGGATCCCGTGAAAACCACAAGAAGCGGAGAACTTCTGGCTATGGAGAAAGAGCAGTCGAAGCGATTCCGGGCGCATTATCTGGGCAGGGAAGCGGAGGTGCTGCTGGAGGAGATAAAGGAGCTGGACGGAGTGGAATATCTACTGGGACATACAAGAGATTATGTGAAAGTAGCGGTTCCCCTGGCAGAGAACGGCGAAAAAGCGGTGACCAATACCGTAGTGCGCGGCACGGTGGAAGGATTTGTAAATGATGAGATTCTGTTGTTATCACCCCTTGAATTTTCAAAGTAAATGCGGTAATATAAGGCATAACGGAAAATTTGCAACTATTCAGAGCTGCACAGCAGCGGTTTTGCGAATGGGGCTCTGAATAGTTACAGAAATTGCATTAAGGCAGAATAAGAGGATCGTATGCAGGACTTAGGAAATACACAATACTTCAAGGTAGAGACAGAACCTGAGACCGGCGTAAAGCTGGTGCTCTCTACCGTATATGAGGCACTGACAGAGAAGGGATATAACCCTGTGAATCAGATCGTTGGTTATATTATGAGTGGAGACCCCACTTATATTACCAGCCATAAGAATGCCCGCAGCCTGATCATGAAGGTGGAGCGGGATGAATTGGTAGAAGAACTGCTCACGGAGTATATCAGGACCAAACACTGGAAATAATCACAACTATCAGGAGGACCCACATGCGTATCATGGGTTTGGATTTCGGCTCACGTACCGTGGGCGTGGCGATCAGCGACAGTCTGCTCTTAACTGCGCAGGGTGTGGAGATCATTCGCCGCAAAGAAGAAAATAAATTACGACAGACGCTGGCCCGGATCGAGGAACTGATCGTCGAGAACGAAGTGGAAGAGATTGTGCTGGGACTTCCCAAGAACATGAACGATACCGAGGGTGTCCGCGTGGAACTGACCAAGGAGTTCAAGGAGAAGCTGGAGCGCAGGACCGGTCTCCCGGTATATTTCTGGGATGAGAGACTGACGACTGTGGCAGCGGACAAAGCCATGATGGAAGCGGGAATCCGCCGTGAGAACCGTAAGGATTACGTGGATATGATCGCAGCTACTCTGATCCTGCAGGGCTATCTGGATCGCAGGAACAATGAGAAGAAAAAGGAAACAGAATGAGTAAATTGGAAAAGATCACATTTCGCCCGGAGGGCGAAGAACCTGTAGAATTTTATGTACTGGAACAGACCAGGATCGGTGGACACAATTACATCCTGGTAACCGATGTGGAAGAGGGAGACGGAGATGCCCTGATCCTGAAGGATATGTCTCAGGATGGTGAAGAAGAGAGCATTTATGATGTAGTCTCCGATGATGAAGAACTGGAAGCGGTATCCGGAGTATTTGCGGATATGTTAGAGGACGTTGATTTAATTTAGATCATATCCTATGGATTGTTCCGTGCTATGCACTCACACAATCCGTTCCAATATTCGCATATCGCGAAGCATTCGCTCCGCTTTTATGCTCATATTGGGGCAGGTCATTAAGCCATAAAATCACTCCCGTGCAAGCACGTTGTGTTTTCAGGCTTATGACCTTGATATATGATAAATACAGGCAGTTCTGCGAGAAGGACGGTCTTATATTTATATATGATTTGTATGATTGGCAGAGAGGGATATTGGAGGCTTTGCCGATTTCGACATATAATGGATTTTATGCCAAAAGTGACAGGGAATACACGAAGGGCATGAGAAAAAACCGTTATTTTGATGAAATCGTAAGATCTGGGATATCTGATTTTCACGGGAGTTTTCGAGAAGAGAGCCGTGAAAACGGGAGGTAAATCACAGGTCTTTCTTTGCAGAGCATAACAATCCATTCTAACGCCGGGATACATACACTAAGAACAGTTGTATAGACGTATAGAATTTGGAGGTAATTTCGTTGAAAAAGAAAAAAGAGAATAGTAACGCTTCAGGCCTGAAGATCATTCCTTTGGGCGGTCTGGAGCAGATCGGTATGAACATTACTGCCTTCCAGTATGAGGACAGTATTATTGTGGTGGACTGCGGACTGTCTTTCCCTGCGGATGATATGCTGGGAATCGATCTGGTCATTCCCGATGTAACATATCTGAAGGATAATATCGATAAGGTAAAGGGATTTGTCATCACTCATGGACATGAGGATCATATCGGAGCACTGCCCTATGTGCTGCGTGATATCAATGTGCCCATCTACGCAACCCGTCTGACCATGGGGATCATTGAGAACAAGCTGACAGAGCATAATCTCATGAAGAAGACCAAACGCAAAGTGGTGAAGTTCGGTCAGTCCATCAATCTGGGTGATTTCCGTGTGGAATTCATCAAGACGAATCACAGCATCGTAGATGCCGCAGCACTGGCAATTTATTCCCCTGCCGGTATCGTGGTACACACCGGAGACTTCAAGGTAGACTATACTCCGGTCTATGGAGATGCCATTGATTTACAGCGTTTTGCCGAGATCGGTAAAAAGGGTGTACTGGCACTGATGTGCGATTCCACCAATGCCGAGCGTCCCGGGTTTACCCCTTCCGAGAAGACCGTAGGTAAGACGTTTGATACCTTATTTGAAGAACATAAAAATACCAGAATTTTTGTGGCGACTTTCGCATCCAATGTGGATCGTGTACAGCAGATCATCAACACAGCCTATAAATTTGGCCGTAAAGTAGCTGTGGAAGGCCGCAGCATGGTGAATATTCTGGATACCGCCATCAAGCTGGAGTGCATTAATATTCCCGAAAACACTCTGGTGGATCTGGATCAGATGAAAAATTATCCCGATGAACAGCAGGTGATCATCACCACCGGAAGCCAGGGCGAGAGTATGGCAGCCCTGTCCCGTATGGCCAACAACATGCACCGCAAGATCACCATCGGCGCGGGAGATACGGTTATTTTCTCCTCCAACCCGATCCCGGGAAATGAGAAGTCGGTTACCAAGATCATCAATGAATTGCTTCGCAAGGGCGCAGATGTTATTTTTCAGGATGCCCATGTATCCGGACACGCCTGTCAGGAAGAGATCAAGCTGATCTACACGCTGATCCATCCGAAGTATGCGGTGCCCGTGCATGGTGAATATAAACACCTGAAAGCACAGGCAAAGATCGCAGAGAGCCTTGGTATCAGCAAGGACAATATTTTCATCCTCTCTTCCGGAGATGTACTGGAAGTCAGCGAGGAACAGGCGAAAGTTGCCGGAAGGGTACCCGTCGGTGCAATCCTGGTAGACGGACTGGGTGTCGGTGATGTAGGAAATGTGGTCCTCAGAGATAGACAGCACCTGGCAGAAGATGGTATTATGATCGTGGTTATGAGTCTGGATAGGGCCAGTGGTGAGCTGGTAGCCGGTCCGGATATTGTATCCAGAGGTTTTGTATATGTGAAGGAATCCGATGAACTGATCGAGGAAGCACGCCGCACTGTGGATGATGCACTGCAGGCATGCCTGGATAAGGGAATTACGGATTGGGGCAAGCTGAAGACCACCACCAAGGATGTTCTCAGTGATTATGTGTGGAAGAAGACCAAGAGACGTCCCATGATCCTTCCCATCATCATGGAAGTGTAGCAGGTTAATGATAGCCGGAAAGGTCATAAGCAGATGAAGATTACATCGGACGAAAATGTGAATCAGGCCGTAGAACAGATGGTACAGGCGATCCGCAATACGGATGCGTACATGGAGTATCGCAGACAACTGGGTCGTATAAAGGAGCAGCCGGAATTAAAAAAGCAGATCGATGACTTCCGGACAAGGAACTTTGAATTACAGACCAGCAAAGATACCAATTTCGACAAGATCGATCAGTTCACCAGAGAGAATGAAGCATTTCGCGAGAATCCGCTGGTGTCTGATTTTCTTGCTGCGGAATTGGCTTTCTGCCGTATGATGCAGGAGATCGGACTCTATGTCACCGATCAGATGAAGTTCGAGTAAGAAAGGGCATAAGATATGAAGACAGCAAATTTGGCGGGTGCCGTATTGGGCACGATCTTAAAAGTAGTATTTGTGGTGGTTGTAATATATCTGGTCTACACGGGAGCTTCCACCTGCTATGACTACGGTTATCGTATTTTCACAGAACCGGCGGTCTCTGCCGGAGAGGGACGTAAGATCACAGTAACCCTGACCTCGGACATGTCCGCAACGGAGATCGGTACGGTCATGCAGGAAAAGGGCCTGACACGTGACGGCAGACTGTTCGCATTACAGTATCTGTTATCTGAGTATAAGAAGGACTGGCAGCCCGGAACTTATGAACTGAGTACTGCCATGACCGCAGAGGAAATGATGGAAGTCATGGCCGGACAGACGGAAAGCGCAACGGAAGAGACAGTGGAGACTATAGACAACGGCAGTGCGATTACCGGTGAGACACAGGATACCACTGCAGTTGCACAGTAAAGTGTGAAATGAGGGACAGTATGATCATAGACGAGAGAATGTCCGCGTTTATCGATTCCCTGGACAGCGGGAATCCGGCGTGGCTGAATGAGATTGAAAAATTCGCTCTGGAGACACAGGTTCCCATCATACGCAGATCCATGCAAAGTCTGCTGAAATTTTTGCTGAAATTTACAAAGCCGAAGAGCATCCTGGAAGTCGGGACTGCTATCGGCTTTTCTGCGTTACTGATGAGTGAATATGCACCGGAGGATTGTCATATCACGACGATCGAAAAATATGAGAAAAGAATTCCTATTGCAAAAGAGAACTTCCGTAAGGCAGGCAGGGAAGACCGGATCACTCTGCTGGAGGGTGATGCTACGGAGATCCTGCGGGAACTGGAAGGCACCTATGATGTGATTTTTATGGATGCGGCGAAGGGACAGTACATTCATTTCCTGCCGGATATCTTACGCCTGTTGCCCCCCGGCGGACTGTTGATCTCCGACAACGTATTACAGGACGGTGATATCATAGAATCCCGTTTTGCCGTAACCAGAAGGAACCGGACCATTCATGCAAGGATGCGGGAATATCTGTATGAATTGAAACATCATCCGGAACTGGAGACGGTGATCCTGCCGGTAGGTGATGGAGTGACACTGAGTACGAAGAAAGAGGAAAGCACGGTTACTCAAAATAAATAACATAATAATACGGGTATTCCCAGGTCTGGTAAGCCAGTCCGGACTCTGACAGATTCTGCAGGAATTCATTGTTCTTTTTGTATACCACATAGACGGAAGAAGGACTGATCTTCGTGGAATAGTCGGTGAGAAAATGATAAGTGTGTATACCGTCGGTAAAGGTTTCTTCATCCTGAGTATCATAAGGAGATGCGGGATAATAAAAGAAGAAAAACTCCTTCATGTTGACCAGATCCACATAGAGATCCGCATAATCCAGGTTGAGATTCACATCATCCACACACTCCCGGAAGGAGATGGAATACAGATAATTCGGGCAGACGTCGGTCATGGTATAGACCCGGAAATAAAAGCTGCAGAAAGAGATGCACCATAAGAGATAACCGGCGGACAAAAGGAGCATAAAGCCTGTGTGATAAGAGGACAGGAAACGGCAGCAAAGGAAAAGTCCTTTTATCAGGAAGAAGAGATAACAGATAAAGAAACTGTTAGCCCGGTAGACATAGCCGGATCCGGACAGACCAATGGTGATGAGACCGCTGAGAAAGAACAGCAGATAGATACTGTCAGCCTGAAAAGTCCGCTTGTACAGAGAGACAAGAAAACTGTAAACTGCACCGATAAATCCCAGAACAATAAAAGGAATGGATAAGGGATAAAGCGTGTAAAATTTAGGTACGGCATCTAAACGGTAGGAACCACATGTCAAGGTAATCTTTATGATATCTTTTATATTTTCCCAGAAAGAAGTGACTCCCACATCGGACATGCGCTCGGAGGCGATGGGAGATATGGTAAGCCCCAGAAAATGAATGGTTTCCCAGTGGAATAACAGGGAGCATACAAATAATATTACGGGCAGAGCTGTAATACATACACATGCAGCCCAGAGCAGAACCCGGCGGAAGGATATTTCTTTCGTGTATAGCAGATACAGGGAAATGCAGATCAGAAAAATAGGGATCAGGAAGTAACTCAGTGCATACGAATACATCGTGATACCAAAAAAGACTCCGGATAATATAAGGTTCCGAAGGGTCTTAGTCTGTGTGAAACGGATGAGAAACAGCAATGCTACAGCTGAGCAGCATAACATAAGATTACAGTCCAGGGCAAAACGGGCGGACATGATATAATAGGGGCAGACTGCCAACAGGAAAGCAGCAGCAATACTCCATTTTTGATCATCGAACACCAGACGGATACTCTTGGTCCCGACAAAAAACAGCAACAGGCTTGCAAGGACGGCGGGAATTTTGAGAAGCGTAAGAGACAGGTTGCCCTGTCCGACTGTCCGGATCAGCAGAGCCAGTAAGTAGGTATAAAGAGGACTCTGACCACCATAAAAATTCTGAGGGTAAAAAGGGCGTACATTGAGATACCGGTCGGTTCCGTAATGAGCCAGACACCAGGCATTATAACCCAGTCCTGCTTCATCGATATGAAGAACGTCAGGCAGGTTTTCCAGACGATAAACGCGCAGGAAGACCGCAATGAGAAACAACAACAGCAGGATGGCTGCGGAATACCAGTATTTTTTCACCAGAGATTTCAGATCCTTCATTTGTGGATACCTCGCAATCAATCAAAATAAAATAAGTAATACGGTGAAAATTCTACCGTATGGCAGGAAAGTCCGGAATCGTTCAGATAAGAAATAAATTCCTGATTTTCTTTGCGGACAATGTAGGCTGCGGAAGGAGAGAGCGGAGTGGAAGCATTCAGTATATAATGCTTGGGAATTTCATCGTCTTCTTCCCGGGCGGACAGGGGACTGTCTCTTATACACATCTG
>ERZ1026956.758-NODE-758-length-17825-cov-5.752392_pt1 | contig 17825 bp, 12 predicted proteins | sample MGYA00519301_ERZ1026956 | MGnify/ENA primary metagenome ERZ1026956 (study PRJEB26926, sample SAMN06164521) | human gut metagenome | biome: ENVO:00009003; feature: ENVO:2100002; material: ENVO:00002003 | host: Homo sapiens | place: USA | collected 2012 ...
ACGAGATCCTGAGATGTCTCGTGGGCTCGGAGATGTGTATAAGAGACAGTTCCCACCGCTACGGCGGCAAGGCCGTGCTCGCGCATCCCGCAAAGCTGCGCATGAACGCCACTCAGGCGGAGGGCTTTGTGGCTTATCTCAAACGCGTGGGGCTTGACGGAATTGAAGCGGATTATTTTGCGCATACTAACGTCGAGCGAGATTTTTTCAGGTATCTGGCGGACAAGTACGGGCTTTTCGTGACGGGAGGAAGCGATTTTCACAACGCCGATTACGGCGTGAATCTCGGAGACAAATTTTTCCTGCCCGACGAAAAAACGCTTGCCGCGCTGGGACTTTGAGAGGTGGATATGCGTTTAAAAAGATTTAAAACAGGGTTGTTTGTGATTGCGCTCTCGCTGCTTTGTGCGGCGGGAGTTTTTACGTTAGAGACGGAGGGCGGCGCGTGCGCCGCGCAGACAGTGTCTTCTGCGTTTTCCGCAACGGACGGGGTTTTAAGACCTTGGGACGTTTCTTTCGAGATTGTCGTGTTTGACAAGCGTTTGGCTTACTCGCTGTCCGAGAATATCCAAGCTCTTTCGGAGGAGGAAAAAGAGGACAGGCTTGTATACCGCTCCGTCAGGCTGAAAAAGCGCTGGATAAAGCAGGCGGCCGATATGGGCTTCGACGAGGTCGAAGCGTGGTGTTATCTTCTGCCCGGGCTGAAAGAATTGGTCAAGCAGGCGGAAAGCGCATTGTACAAGCGGGCGCAGGACGCTTCGGTTAGCTTTGCGCCCGAGACCAAATCGCGGTTTGTTTACAAAAAGGAGGTTGCGGGCGCGGAGCTTGACAAAAAAGCCTTTGCGGAATCGCTGTCAAAGGCGGTTTCGGAGGGCGGTGCGATAACGGCGCGAGGCAAGACCGTGCTTCCCGAGGTGTCGTTGGAGCAGCTGAAACGGCAGACGACGTTGAAATGCAGGTTTTCTACCCGGTACGGCAACAGCACCGCCGCGAGAAAATCCAACGTCAAAAGAGCGTTGAAAGCCTTTCAGGGCATGACAGTGGAAAACGGCGAAAGAGTTTCCTTCAATGAGGCGGTAGGTCCGCGCACCAAACAGAACGGCTTTTTTGAAGCCAAAATCATTATGGACGGCAAGTACGTGCAGGGAGTGGGCGGCGGCGTATGTCAGGCTTCGACGACGCTGTTCAACGCTCTGATTATGTCGGGAGTCACCGTAAACAAGGTGCATCAGCATTCTTTGGCGTCTTCCTATGTGGCTCCGAGCTTCGACGCAATGGTGTCGTCGGTCAGCGACCTTGTGTTCACCAATGAAACGGGCGGCAGAATTTTTATCGCGGCTTACGGCACGGACAGCGAGGCAACGGTAGAAATTTACGGTCTGCCAAACGAGTACGAAATCAGGCGGCGCAGCGTGGAAATTGCGCGCAAGCCTTTTTCGACGCGCACAATAGAGGACAGGGAGGGCAGGTACGCCGACAAGGTTGTTTTCGATACCGATACGTTTGTTTTGTCCAACGGCGCCGACGGATTGACCTCCGAGGGGTGGCTGGATTATTATCAGGGCGGAAAGCTTGTCAAATCGAGAAAAATCAGAACCAACACTTATCTCCCCACCGAAAGAGTGGTGGTCAAGGGCGTAAAAGCCCGTCCGCAGGAGGGAGAGGAGAGCGGCGCGGGCGGCGACACTCCCGCACAGCCTTAAAAGGAGGAAAATCAAAGTACGACGGCGGATTAAAAACATACAAGGCTGCGCAAACAGTTGAAAAAAATGCGCGGTTGCTGTAAAATAAGACGCAACAGGAGTTTTTATGGCAGACAAACCCGCACGCGACGTCAATGTAAACGCGGTTCCGCAGAATCTTGAAGCGGAGCAGTGTCTTTTGGGCTGTATACTTTTGGACGACAATCTCGCTCAGGAGCTTGTGCCCACTCTAAAAGCGGAGGATTTTTATGCCCCGTCGCACAGAATTTTGCTGTCGGCAATGCAGAAGGTTTTGAACGAGAGCAAACCGATAGATTTCGTTACCGTCGCGGACGCTTTGGACAGAAGCGGGCAGCTGGCTGCCGCAGGCGGCATAAATTATCTCACCACGTTAAACACCGTCGTGCCAAGCTCTGCAAACTACCGAGTCTATCTTAAAATCGTGGAGCGCAATTCCGTGCTGCGCGCGTTGATAAGGGCGGGCACAAGCATAATAGAGGAATGCAGAAATTCTGACGACGAGGAGAGAAGCGTAGCCTTTGCCGAAAAGGCGGTATACGACATAAGCGACAAAAAGCAGAGCGGCGACCTAACGCCTGTCGGAGAGTCTACGGGCGAGGTGTTGACGATATTTGACGAGCTGTACAAAAATCAGGGGGCTTTCAAGGGGATTCCCACCGGCTTCAAGCTTTTTGACAGCAAGACCAACGGATTGCACGGCGGCGACCTGATCGTGCTTGCGGCGCGTCCCGGCTGCGGAAAAAGCTCGCTTGCGCTCAACATGGTGGAAAGCGCGGCGAAAAACAGAAAAAGCTGCGCTATTTTTTCGTTGGAAATGCCCAAGGTTCAGCTTGCGCAGAGACTGCTGTGTTCCATGGCAAGCGTAAGCATGACGCGCGCAAAGACCGGCAAACTGACGAGTCGGGATTTTGCCGAGCTGTGGAAAGCCAACGAAGCAATAAGCCGGATGAAAATTTTTATCGACGACTCGTCTCTAATTACGCCGGCTCAGATTTTGTCAAAGTGCAGGCGTCTCAAAAACAGGGAGGGACTTGATTTTATCGTTATCGACTACATACAGCTTATGGAAGGCGGCGACAGGTCGGAAAACCGTCAGCAGGAAATCAGCAAGATTACGAGGACGCTTAAAATCATAGCCAAAGAGCTCGACGTGCCTATATTGGCGTTGAGTCAGATGTCGCGGCTCGTGGAGCGGCGCGACGACAAGGAGCCTCAGCTGTCCGACCTGAGAGAATCGGGCGCTATCGAGCAGGACGCGGATATGGTGCTGTTCATCAACAAAAACAAGGAAGCCGAGGGGGAAGCCGTGCAGCCCGTGGAGCTGATTATCGCAAAGCACAGAAACGGCGAGACGGGCAAGCTGACTCTCAATTGGATAGGCGAGTACGTCAGATTCACCGACCCCGACACGTTTGTGAGAACGGAGGACGGTCGGGAGACGTCGGAGGAAAACGCGAGGCGGGAGCAACGCGATTTGGAACGTCTTGCCGCGGACGCGCCGCTGCCCGACTTCGACGACGCGCCGCCGGAGGAAGCCGACGGTTTGAGCGAAACGGATTTTAACGAATAGTCGCGGGGAAGGAAATGGAAGCAAAAAATTTTATCGAAGAGATTATCAACAAAGACCTCGAAAGCGGAAAAATAAGCTGCGTCAAAACACGGTTTCCGCCCGAGCCCAACGGTTATCTGCACATAGGACACGCCAAAGCCCTGTGCGTCAATTTCGGGCTTAAACAAAAATACGGCGGCACCTGCAATCTGCGTTACGACGACACCAATCCCGTCAAGGAGGACGAGGAGTACGTCAACGCGATTGAAGAGGACATAAGGTGGCTGGGCTTCGAGTGGGACGAAAAGCTGTTTGCAAGCGATTATTTCGACAGGATGTTCGAGTGCGCCGTCGGGCTAATCAAGAAAGGTTTGGCTTACGTATGCGACCTTTCAGCCGAACAAATCAGAGAAACAAGAGGCACTCTTACGTCGCCCGGGCGGAACAGTCCTTTCAGAAACAGGTCGGTCGAAGAAAACCTCGATTTGTTCATGAGAATGAAGGCGGGCGAATTTGCCGACGGCGAAAAGGTGCTCCGCGCAAAAATCGACATGGCGTCAAGCAATCTCAATATGCGCGACCCCGTCATATACCGCGTCGTGCACGCAAGACACCACAACACGGGCGACAAGTGGTGCGTTTATCCGATGTACGACTTTGCGCATCCCATCGAGGACGCTTTGGAGGGCATAACCCACTCCGTCTGCACGCTTGAATTCGAGGATCACAGACCGCTTTACGACTGGGTGGTGGAAAACTGCGGCTTTGAAAAAAGACCGAGACAGATAGAGTTCGCGCGGCTGAATATAACCAACACCATTATGTCCAAGCGCTTTCTCAAACGACTTGTGGACGAGAAAATAGTGGACGGATGGGACGACCCGCGTATGCCTACGCTTTGCGGTATGCGCAGACGCGGTTATCCGCCCGAGGCAATCAGGGACTTTTGCGAGCGGATTGGCGTGGCGAAGTCCAACAGCGAGGTGGAAAGCGGTTATCTCGACGCTTGCGTGAGGGATTTTCTCAACAAAAACGCCGACAGGGTAATGGCAGTTTTCAACCCCGTCAAGGTCGTGCTCACCAATTTCGGCAAAAGGACGGAATTTGCCGAGGTCGAAAACAATCCAAATGCGGAAACCATAACTACGCGCAAGGTAAGCTTTTCAAACGAGCTGTACATAGACGGCAGCGACTTTGAAAGCAATCCTCCTCCCAAGTATCACAGGCTGAAACCCGACGGGTACGTTAGGCTCAAAGGCGCGTATATCATACATTGCGACAGAGTGGAATACAATAGCGACGGCACGGTAAAAACCGTGTTCGCCTCCGTCGTAGACAACAGCAGAAGCGGAAGCGACGAAAGCGGTATGAAGGTCAAGGGCGTTATACAGTGGGTAAACGCCGCAGACTGCGTGCCTGTCAAGGCTTATCGGTTCAAATCGCTGCTCAACCCTCCCGAAAACGGGGAAACGGATTTTACCGAGCGCCTCAACCGCGACAGCAGAACGGAAATAAACGGCTTCGGCGAGAGCCTTTTGAAGGACGCGAAACGTCCCGACAGGTTTCAGTTCATGCGCATAGGCTACTTTGCCGCGGACGGAAAAGAGGGTGAAACGGCGGTATTCAACGAGATAGTGGGCTTGAAAGACAGTTTTAACGCCAAATCTTGACAAGACAGGGCGTGTATGGTATCATATTTCAAAGTCGGTTTGTCTTTTGGAAAGAAAAATGAAGATATGTAAGGTTTGCGGAGAGCCGAATGCGTCGGAAAGCAGGTTTTGTATCAACTGCGGCAGCGAGAGCTTCGAGGTCAGCGACGTAAAACAGAAAATTTGTCCCGAATGCGGCAGCGTCTGCGAACCGCAGTTTACCCATTGCGTAAACTGCGGCGCGGCTTTGGGAGACGCAAACGTGAGCGGCGTCGCTTCCATTCAGAGCGGCGGAACTGTTTCGCGGGATTCCGAAAATACCGACGAAACGGCGGTTTGCCCCTATTGCGGCGCGGAAATTTCGCTTCATACGGTTTTTTGCGCGGGCTGCGGACACGACGTGACCGCAATGAACAGACACAGGGTTGTCAGGCGCAAAATATGCCGTTTTTGCGGCAAGTCCAACAAGCCGGAGGACAAATTCTGCAAGTATTGCTTTTTCGACCTGAGAGACGGCGAAACGGTCGAATTTCAGTTGGACTATGCCGACGCTCAGGATAAAAATCCCAAAATAAAGCAGGCGGTGCTCCAAGCGCCCACTACCGAAAAGCTCAAAATTTGTCCCAACTGCGGCGCGTTAAACAATTTCGACTCGAAATTTTGCTTTTCCTGCGGACTCAGGCTGGTGACGGAAACTCCCAAGGTTTATTGCTTCGTGTGCGGCGCGGAAAACCTCGCCGACGCCGCGTTCTGCACCTCCTGCCGTTATCCTTTGGGCAACAAAAATCACGACGAGGTGGCAAAGGGGTGGAAATGCGAGTGCGGAGAGTTCAACGAAAGAGACGACAAATTCTGTACCGGCTGCGGCAGACCTAAGCCGACTGACGGCGATGTGAGGATTTAACATGAACAATTCCAACAATTTCAACGTATGCGAAAAGTGCGGCACCGCCAACCCGCTTATAGCAAAATACTGTTATCAGTGCGGCGCGCACCTGAAAACGCCCGAGGACCCCATTGTCTGCAACAACTGCAACACGGTCAACAGCGGCTCTGCAAGGTACTGCAAGCATTGCGGCAACAAGCTGTTTCGCGGCTCCACCGTCAAAATTTGCCCAAGGTGCAATCATACGGTAAACGGCGACGCTTACATCTGCGAGAGGTGCGGTTTCGAGTTCGTGGCCATGCGTCCCGTGGTGCAGAACATACCGCAGCTGCCGCAAAACGCGGGCGGCTCCGCCGAAAACCGCAAGCCCAACAAAAAAGAACTGAGAAAACAGCAGGCGGCGCAGCAGCAGACCTATTACGCTCCTCCCGCTCAGCCCGTTTACGCGCAGCCGCAGCAGACGGTATATCTGCCCGCGGCGGCAGCCTCGACAGTCGGCTCGGAAAAGAAGTCCGCCGCAAGGGTGAGGACTTGGGGCGCAATCATCATGATTTTGTCGCTCGCATTTCTGTACGCTTTCGTCGGGTATCCCGCAATCATGCCTCAAAATCTGCTTGGCGGCGAAATGCTCGGATATTATTCCGTGGGCGGAGGAAATTTCAGTACGGCGGGACAGCTGTTGTGGAGCTTTGCGGACAATTTCAATTCTCTCAAAAGCTTTTCCGTCGGAGAGTGGACGCTCGGCATACTTGCGGCGCTGTTTGCGATTTCGGGCGTTGCAATGTTTTTGTTCGGTCTAATCAAACTCTGCACGGGCAAAGGCTCCAAAAAAGCGAGCAAATGGTGTCTCTTCGTTTTCGTGCTGGGCGTTGTCGTCGTGGGGCTGATTGCGTTAATCGGCAAAATCGACATCGGACTTTTCAACACGGTTGAAAAAGGCCTGTTCGGCGAAAACAGCGATTTCGACGGCGGCTGGACGCTCTGGTTTGCTCCCGCATTCTTCTTTTTGATTTATTTGTTCAGCTTCGGCGCCCGCAGAAAAAGGCAGTAAGAGTCTGAAAAAACATAAAGGAAAAAGCCTTCAAAGACCGAATTTTTCGGTCTTTGATTTTGATTTTAAACGCTTCAAAGAGGTTCGTATGGAAAAAATTACATCCCGCTTTTTAAGAAAAAAATTTCTTAAATTTTTTGAAAACAGAGGACACGCCGTTATAAAAAGCGCAAGCCTGATTCCGGAGAACGACCCTTCGGTGCTTTTTACCACGGCCGGTATGCACCCGCTCATTCCTTATCTTTTGGGACAGAGCCATCCTTCGGGTACGCGGCTTGCCGACGTTCAGAAGTGCGTAAGGACGGGCGACATAGACGAGGTGGGAGACGCTTCGCACTGCACTTTTTTCGAGATGCTGGGAAACTGGTCTCTCGGAGACTATTTCAAGGAGCAGTCAATCAAGTGGAGCTTTGAGTTTTTAACGTCGGACGAGTATCTCGGGCTTGACGCAAACAGGCTTGCAGTTTCCGTTTTCGAGGGAGACGCCGACGCGCCGCGCGACGAGGAGTCGGCAAAGATATGGCGCGAATGCGGTTTGAAGGACGGGCAGATTTTTTTCCTGCCGAAGAAAAACAATTGGTGGATTGCGGGTACTACGGGACCTTGCGGCCCCGATACTGAAATTTTCTGGGATACGGGCAAGGAAAAATGCTGCGCCGACTGTTCTCCCGCCTGCGACTGCGGAAAATATCTTGAAATATGGAACAATGTTTTCATGCAGTACAACAAGAGGGCGGACGGCGTATACGAACCTCTGGGCAGAAAAAACGTCGATACGGGCATGGGACTCGAACGCACGGTTTGCGTCCTTAACGGCTTTGACAGCGTGTATGAAACGGATGTATTCGCGCCCGCAATCGCAGAAATCAGACGTCTTTCGGGCAAAGAAAGCGACGGCAGCCCCGAAGTCTTGCGCGCAGTGAGAATAATTGCCGACCATGTGCGGACTGCGGTGTTTCTTTTGGGCGACGAAATAGGCGTCGTGCCGAGCAACGTGGACCAAGGCTACGTGCTGCGCAGGCTTATCCGCCGGGCGGTAAGATTCGCCAACGCTCTCGGTATGCAAAAGGGAGACATAATCAGGATAGCGGAGGTTTACGTCGGGTTGTACGGCGACGTATATCCGGAAATAAAGCGCAACTCCTCAAAAATAACGGAGGAGCTTGCCAAGGAGGAGGAAAAGTTCCTCAAAACGCTGATTGGAGGAGAGAGGGAGTTCAACCGTCTTGTCGAAAAGCTGTCGGGAGATGTCATAGACGGCGCGTCAGCGTTCAGGCTTTACGACACTTACGGCTTTCCTATCGAAATAACCGAAGAGCTGGCTGCGGAACGCGGGCTTAAGGTGGACACGGAGGGCTTTAAAGCGAAGTTCGCCGAGCATCAGCAGAAGTCGCACGACGCAAGCGGTCAAAGATTCAAGGGCGGGCTTGCGGACAGCGGAGAGGCCACCACGCGGCTGCACACGGCGACACATCTTTTGCAGGCGGCGTTGAGGCAGGTGCTTGGAGACGAGGTGGCGCAAAAGGGCAGCAACATAACGCCCGAAAGGCTGCGGTTCGATTTTTCCTTCGGCAGACCTATGACTCCCGAAGAAATTAAAAGGACGGAAGAGCTTGTAAACGAGGCGATAAACAGAAAGCTCCCCGTGACGTGCGAGGAAATGAGCGTCGAAGCGGCGCGGCAGAAGGGCGCAATCGGGCTTTTCGGCGACAGATACGGAGAGGTTGTCAAGGTTTACTCCATGGGCGATTTTTCCATGGAAATCTGCGGAGGTCCTCATGCCTCCAACACGGGAGAACTGGGACGCTTCACGATTATAAAGGAGCAGTCCAGCAGCAGCGGCGTGAGAAGAATCAAAGCGGAGCTTAAAAACGACTGAGGAGAGATATGGACAAAAACAAGGTTAAAATCACCATGGAGGACGGCGGAGAGATAGTCGTCGTTCTCGACGAAAAAAACGCGCCCCTTTCGGTGGAGAATTTCAGAGCGCTGGTGGAGAGAAGGTTTTACGACGGTTTGATTTTTCACCGCGTAATAGACGGCTTTATGATTCAGGGGGGAGACCCCACGGGAACAGGCTGCGGCGGCTCCGAAAAAAATATAAAGGGAGAGTTCTACGCCAACGGCGTAAAAAACAATCTCTCGCACAGACGCGGAGTCATCTCCATGGCGCGCGCAAACGATTTCGATTCGGCGTCAAGTCAATTTTTCATCTGCCACAAGGACGCGACCTTTCTTGACGGGCAATACGCCGCCTTCGGCATTGCGGAAAGCGGACTTGATGTCGTGGACAGGATTGCCGCCGTGCCTACGGACGCAAACGACCGTCCGAAAAAGGAACAGAAAATAAAATACATCCGTTTTGCGGATTAAAGCAGGAAAGCAGGTCGCAGACGACTTGCTTTTGTTTTTGAGGAGATTTTATGGAAATTATCGATATTTCTCAGGAGCTTTTGAGCGGGAGCGTGTTCGAGGGGGACACGGCGCCCCGATTGACGGCGATTAAAACAGTGGAAAGGGACGGCTTTGCGGTCAGCGATTTGACTGTGTGTATGCACAACGGCACCCACGTTGACGCGCCCTCGCACACGTTTTCGGGCGGAAAGGACGTTTGCGCCGCCGAGCTTTCGGTTTTTTTGGGAGAGTGCGTCGTGTGTACCGCCGAAAACGCCGAGAAAAATTTTTGCCGTCGTATGCTGTTCAAGGGCGCGCCGCCCGACGCCGCGCTGGCGCAAAAACTTGCGGATATGGGTATAGAGCTTGCAGGCACGCAGCAGCAGTCCTTTGACGGAAAGGATACTCTTGCGGTTCACGGAATTTTCGCGCGGGCGGGGGTGTATCTGCTGGAAAACCTCGTGCTTAAAAATGTCGACGAGGGTAAATATTTTCTTTGCGCCCTGCCTCTCAAAGCGGAGGGCGCGGAAGCGTCGCCCGTGCGCGCCGTGCTAGTGAAAATATAGGCGCCGTTGCGTTTTATGAACTATATTCATGTTGACGGAAATTTGTATTAAACCGTTGACATACAATGGCTTAACTGTTATTCTTTTTGTGGTTTAAAAACTTGGAGAAAAGAGAAATGCAGCAAAACGACGGCGCAACGCCGGCACCGCCCGAGAGGGCGGAAGATATTCCTCCCGAAACGGGAAAAAAGAACGATTCTTACGACGTAGCCGCCGCAGACGCAGCTGTCGCAGCAGGCGCCGGGGCGCAAGTCTTTGAAAACGAGCCGCAGCGCGGCGTAAAAGACGCTTGCGGCGGAAAAAAACTGAAAAAGGCCGTCGGCGCGGAAGGCTTTGTCTGCCTTGTCCTTGTGGCGGGCTTTTTTGTCGCTTTCGGCTGCGTTATGGGCTTTTCCAACGCAATCAACACCATGTTCAACACGGCGTTCATGCTTTTGAAGGACACGGTGTTTTATCTTTTGGCTCTGGCAGTGCTTATGGGCGCCATATCCGCCGTGCTCAGCGAGTTCGGAGTGGTGTCTTTGCTCAACAAAGCGTTTGCGCCCCTCATGGGACCGTTGTACGGTATGCCGGGCGCAACCTCGATTTCACTGTTTACGTCCTTTCTGTCCGACAATCCCGCCGTGCTCACTCTCGCAAACGACAGAAATTACATCAGATATTTCAAAAAATATCAACTTGGCGCGCTCACCAACATCGGCACTGCATTCGGAATGGGACTGATAGTCGTCGTTTCAATGCTCAGCTTAAACGGCGAGCATTTCGGGATTGCCGTTGTTGTGGGACTGTTGTCCGTGTTTTTGACGAGCATACTTGTGACAAGACTTATGCTTTTGAAAACCAAAAAAGTGTTCGGCAAGGACGAGCCTGCTTTGAAGGATGCGGGAAGCGCGGAGTACGATGTGCTGAAAATGCGCGAGGTGCGCGAAGGCGGCGTTTTTCAGCGGCTGATTTCAAGCCTGCTTGACGGCGGTGCGGGCGGAGTCAAGGTGGGAGTTTCCATTATTCCGGGAGTGCTGATTATCGCTACGCTGGTGCTCATGCTCACCAACGGCAAGCCCGAAGGCGGCTATACGGGCGGCGTCGGCGAGGGAGTGGGGCTTATTCCCATGATAGGCAGCTTTTTAAGCCCCGTCTTGAAGCCGCTGTTCGGGTTCGGTTCTCCGGAAATAATTGCCGTCCCCTTGACTGCTCTCGGCAGCGCGGGCGCGGCAATAGGTCTTGTCCCCGAAATGATGTCGAGAGGGATTATTACCGCAAGCAACGTCGCCGTGCTGACGGCTATGTGTATGTTTTGGAGCGGTTACCTGTCAACCCACGTGTCCATGATGGACGCGCTCAATTTCAGAAGCCTTACCGGCTGGTCAATCATGCTGCACACCGTCGGCGGCTTGGTCGCGGGGCTGTTGGCAAACGGACTGTTCGCTCTGGTCAGTCTGCTGCTTTGAATATTTAAACCAAAAGCGTCCCTTTCGGGACGCTTTTTTATTTGCATAGCTTAGGCTCCGGCTTGATTCGTTTCAGCTTTGCGTAACGCGGCGTCCCGTTTTCAAAGGGCGGCGCGGATTCTCCCTGAATAAGCGGCAGCACATAGCCGAGATATTTTTCTGATATAAAATTGTTTGTCGGGGAAATAAACTCCATGGGCAGAGTCTTTTCCTCGTTTGCCACCTCGCAAAGCGGAACGCGGGACGTTTCGCACAAATAATTTCCGTTTTTGTCCGCCGCACGCTTAAAACATATCATGACCTCCGACTCTCCGTCAACTGCCGCCCGCACCGCTTCCGTGCCTGCAAGACAGGCTTCCTCCACGTCGGTTTTGCTGGCTATGTGGCTTGCGCAGCGCTGCAAGAGACTGAATTCTATGGCTCTTACCTTGGCTTTGGTGTGCACCTTTACGTAGGAAGCCAAAAATGCGCCCACGCCGCCCAACTGTTTGTGGTTGAAGCTGTCCTGCTCCGTCGCAAGCCCGCTCGCGTATTCGCTTATATATTTGCCGTCCTTGTCCTTTATGCCTTCCGAAACGGCGACAAAGCAATCGCCCTTGCGGTTGTAGACCGCGCTCACGTCGTCCATAAACGCGGAGATGTCAAAGGGGATTTCCGGCACGTAAATCAAATCGGGGCCGTGACCGTTGAAAGCGGCGATTGCGCTTGCCGCAGTCAGCCAACCCGCGTTGCGTCCCATGATTTCCACAACGGTGATTGCGCCGTTGAAATACACGCTCGAATCCAAGGAAAGCTCCATGCAGCTTGCGGCGATATATTTTGCCGCCGAGCCGAAGCCGGGACAGTGGTCGGTGAGGGCAAGGTCGTTGTCAATGGTTTTGGGCACGCCGACTACGTTGCATTTGTAGCCGTGCGCTTTGAGGTACGCGCCGATTTTGCACACCGTGTCCATGGAGTCGTTTCCGCCGTTGTAGAGAAAATATCTCACGTTGTACTTGCGGAAAATTTCCAACACCCGTTTATAATCCGTTTCGTCCTCTTCAAAAGGCTTTAACTTGTAGCGTACCGAGCCCAAGGCGGAAGAGGGCATTGTTTTGAGCAGTTCAAGCTCCTCGCGGCTCTCGGAGTTTATGTCGAACAGGTCGTCGTCGAGTATGCCCTTTATGCCGTAGTGCGCGCCGAGTACGCGCGTAATGCAATCGTGATTGAACGCTTCGCTGAAAACGCCGTAGGCGCTGGCGTTTATTACCGAAGTGGGGCCGCCGGACTGGCCGAAAAGCAACGAGCCTTTGAGTTTTTCCATCTGTGAAGAAACCTCCGCATATAGTCTATTGAAATTATAGCAAAAACAGAGTAAAAGTTCAATCGTTGCGGGAGAAATAAAAAAATTCCTTCAAGCAAACCCCGTCCGCCTGCCGACTGCACCGCACTGCACGAAAAACGACAAAATACGACATAATAATTGCCTTACAGGAAAATGTGTGGTAAAATGAAATCAAGGAGGGTTTTTTATGCAGGTAATCGCAAAAAGGCGTATAGGCGGAGCGATTGTGTGTTTGGTTTTCGGAGTTTTGTCGGCTGTGTTCGGCGCGGTGACGCTTGCGACGGGGCTTGGCACGATGAGCGACTTGGCAAAAAAAATTGTCGGCGCTTTGTTTGTAGTTTCGGGCGGTGTTTTGACAATTGTGATGCTTGCAAGGTTGCTCGGCAGACCTGTTGAAATTCTTCTTTGCGACGAATTTATGCTCGCGGTAAACAAAAAGTCTAAATTTACCTTGTCGGCAAAGCCCGCCGCCGCAGACGACAAGTATCTGTATTTTCGCAAAAGCGATGTGGACAGCGTGTTTTACTGCAAAGCTCAGCGTTTCGGGAAAGACAAAGACTATTTTAAATACTTATGGCTGTGTGTATTGCTGGGTTTTTTAGGTTTTTTTATAGTTTGTTTAATTATTTTAATTGATAATCGCGGGCAGTATTATCCCGCCAAAATCATCTTGAAATTTTCGGACAAGCAGATGCTTGCTCTGTACAATGTGCGGAAGCCCGAAGAGGTTTCACGGTTGCTCAAAGGCTTCGTCAAGGACAGGGAGCCTGTGCCCGTATTCGGGTTTTCGGAGGACGGCGAAGCTCAAAGCCGCGATAACGCCGCAGACGTCCAAACAAAGGACTGAAAAGGTAGCGAAAAAAATATAAAAAAGGGGAAGTGGAAAAAAGGTTTTCACAATATTTTTTGGAAAAAAGTGAAATAAAAATTCGGACAGGGCGCTTGACAAGGCAAAAAGCAGATATAAAATAAGGGAAAAGAACGGACTCAAACGGGTTCGTTTTTTGTTTGCTGCAGCAGAAAAAACAAGAAAATACAAAGGAGAATGACATGGGAACAATAAACAAAAAACTGAAAGACATTTCGCCGATTGCGGTGGAAACGGAGGCGGGCAACGCGGGACGAGTCGTGTACGACTTAAAGACGGGCGTGTTAAAGCTGGAAAAGGAGCTTGTATCGCTGCCCGGGAGCAAAATGCCTCTCAACCTGAAGCTGTATTACGACGTGACGCACGGCGGTTGGAGACTCAATTACGAGCAATACTTGACGCAAAAGTCACAGATAGCGGAGTGGGAAAGCGGCACGGACAAGCCGGACGTAATCTATACCGACGGAAAAATGGAGGACAGATACTTTTACGCTGCAAATCAGGTGGTGCATGAAAGCTCGCTGAGCGACGCCGACGCGTCGGACTACGGCTATTTTGAAAACGAGACCTGTCTCAATATCAAACAGACGTCGACAGGCTGGGAGCTGGAGGATTTGTCCGGCAATGTAATGAGCTTTGACGGCAACGGGAAGCTGTGTTCTGTAGAAAACGTATACGGACACACAAGCTCGGTGACGACAGGAACAATCACGGACGGCGAAGGCAACGTCTGCACTTTTGAGCGCTCAAACGGCGGCATGACGGTGGAGATAAGAGGCTACAACAAGCGATTCGAGCTTTTGCCCGTCACGGTATCGGGCAGCAGCGGCTGGTATATGCTTGCGGAGTATAAGGCGGAGTGGGACGGGACGGGCGCCGTTTTGCAAAAGAGCTGCACGGACAGGAGCTTTTACCGCCTGCAAAACAACAGTCTTGCCTGCGTTTACGACGGCTTTACGTCTGTGGAAGCTACCTATTTAAACAACAAGCCGAGCGTACTGGAAAAAAAGGAATATAGGGATTACGGCGCAAGCGTCAGCGGAGAAATCTGGACGCTGTCGCTTGCAAACGGCGAAACGACGGAGAAATACACAGACTTCACCCACACGGCGGACAACCGATACAGCTTCAAGGATAAAAAGGGCATAAAAACCGAATACGGGCTTGTGCGCTACGACAGCAACCACCCCGACCTGCTCAAATACGCAAGCATAACGGTGGACGGACTGTGCAAGGCGCCGGACAGAACGGTAACGAGCAATTATCTTGTGGAGAGCTATGTGCCCAATCTCGGCACGGTGACGGACTTCACGACTATATCCGTGGAGGATGAAATAACGCGCCTCGATTTGGACTACGACACGTCGGCAATAACCAACAAAAACGGACTTTCAATAGCGTTGTTCAACCTGTTAAGCTCGCAGGAATTGTTAAATATGTTTCTGGGCATGAAAAAGGGGACGCGTATCATAAGCGTGTACATGAACGCGTACTGCTATGACGAAGGAGCAATGCCGCTGAAATTCAGGGGATACGAGCTGAAAAACCTCGCGCCTGTGGTATGCACGGATTTCCAGGACGAGGACGGGAACAGCCGCTACAAGACGTACACTGTGTATCAGGTGGATTTCTTCGGCATAACGCCGTATGCGCTGAAAGAGACGACGCAGCTGGTCAAGGGGAACAAGCGTTACGTGTCGTACAAGTATTACAACTCCAAATTCGAGCTGGTAAAAGAAAAAGGATATGACGGAGTGGAGAAGCAATATACCTACGACGCGGACGGACTTATGACGGGCGAAAGGACAGGGGGCGACACTGCATACGTAAAGACGGACTACGCGTTTGAGCAAAAGACGGAAGCGGGAGAGAAGGTGTATGAGGAAAAGAGCACGTTTTACGTGGACGGACAGGAGCGGAGCGCAAGAAACGTCTACGACGGAAAAAAGGAGCTTAAATACACCGAAGACGCAAAGGGAAACAAAACGACGCCCGTGTTCACAAACGACCTGCTCGCGTCAATCAAGGTCAACGGAACGGAAAAAACGAGCTACGAATACGAAAACAACCGCTTAACCAAACTCACCCACAACGGAACAAGGTTCAGGTTCGGTTACGGCAGAGGGTATCTTGGTTCAATAGGTTACGAGACGCTCAACAGTCTTTACAACAAAAGAATAGAGTTCAACACCCTGACTCGCTCCGCAACCGACGACGAAAAGGCGGTGCAGTACGATACGGACGTCAACGGCTACGTGGAAAGATACACCTATGACAAAAACGGCAGGTTGCTCGGCAAGAAAGAGAAGAAAGCAGGCACATCGAGCTATGCAAGCGTAATAGAAAACACGTATCTCGAAGCAGAAGACGGCGGCTTGAAGCCGAGCGTGCTGGAAGAGATTGTTGACAACAAGGCAGGATTGAAGTATACTTACACATATGACAAAAACAGAAAGCACGCGACAAAGGTAACGGTCACGAATACAGCCGGCGGAGCGCAGAAATATGTCAAAAACATAAGCTACGACGGCTATGACAGGACAATCAAAGAGGATTACGGAGCAAGTGCGATAGGTACGGAGGTGAATTATCCCGACGGCAACAACTCTCCCGAAGAAAGAGTAGAGACGTTGAAGCATATAATGAACGGGACGCTGGACACAACGAGTTACACCTATGACGGACTTAACCGCTTGACCGAGAAAGAAATGGAAGCGTCGGTGGGAATAAGGATATACCGACAGAAATATGCTTACCTCACGGGAAAAAGCGGAACAAACGAGACAACGGGGCTTGTAAAAAGCGAGGAGCTGCACGAAGGGTTTTCTACAAGCGCGGACGAGAAGTACGAATATACCTACGACGCCAACGGAAACGTAACGGAAATAAAGAACGTGTTTGACACGGGCAAAAACGTAAGCTACGAGTATGACAGCCTCAACAGACTGACGAAAGAGACAAACGGGGCAATAGGCAGCGAATGGCGTTATACCTACGACAACGGAGACAACATAACCAAAAAGGAGGAGTACAACCCCGCAACGGGGGCATTGAGGTCAAGTTGGGACTACGGATACGGCGATACGTGTTGGAAAGACCAACTGACAAGCTGGGGCAGCTACGGAACAAGCTCCTTTGCCTACGACAGCTCGGGCAACCCTACAAAGTACAAGGGCAGCACGTTGACCTGGGAGGGAAAAAGACCGGTCAAGTATGCCGAATCGGACACGAAATATACGGATTTGAGTTACGACGGCAACGGAATGCTCACCGGTATAATGCAAGTTCAGAATTATGTAATCTGGGGCGGAGCCGTAGCGACCAACGTATACAGCAAAGAAATAACGCGAGACGGAGACAGAATCCTGTCTGAAAAAGTGACGAATATAGACGGGACGCTTTTGACAAACGAAGTAAAGAACATAAAATACTGTTATGACGCAGACGGAATCTGCGGAATGTTTGTAGACGGGAGCCAATATTTCTTCCGCAGAAACATTTTCGGAGACGTGACGGAAATCTACGACAAAAACGGAGTGAAGAAAGCGGAGTATGCCTACGACGCTTGGGGGACATGCCACCTCATGCTTGACACGGACGGAGTAGGCTCTCTCAACCCTTTCAGGTACAGAGGCTATTACATGGTTTCGTGTATAGGGCTGTACTACCTTACAACCCGTTTCTACGACTACACCACAGGTCGTTTCCTCAACGCCGACGTGCCGAGCATATGTTTTGACGACGGCTTGACCCTGCCTGAGGGATGCAATCTCTATTCTTATTGCCACAACAACCCTATTTCGTATGTTGACCCGACAGGTCACTTTGCAATTAGCACATTAGTTGTTATAATAATGACTACAGTGGGAGTTATAGTCGGCGGTGTATATGCATATGATAAAGCCTATAATGATGGAGCGCGAGATTGGGAATTATTCGGATGGACATTACTGGGGGCTGTTATAGGTGGTTTTATAGGTTTTGGCATTGGGCGATTTTTGGGTTCTATTGCTTCAAATTTAGGAAATATGAGTAGTTTAGTCGGAACTTTGGAGTCTGTTGGAATTGCGGTTTCACCAACTTCTTTGGGACAAGTTGCAGGTGTTATTGGCTCTTTTATTTTATTCTCTCAAAATGCCAATCGTTTTAAACCAAAAGATAGTAGATCAAATAAATCACAAAATAAAGAATTTCAAAGAATAGCTGATGAGTTTGATTTGAATGAAAAGCAGCGTCGTAGGATTCACGATAAAATTTCTAAAAAAGGATATAGTAAAGATGAAATTCTTGAAATAATTAGAAAACTTTTTCCATGGTTGTTTAAATAAATTTATAGAGGATTTATACTGTCTCTTATACACATCTG
>ERZ1026956.781-NODE-781-length-17327-cov-6.771075_pt1 | contig 17327 bp, 18 predicted proteins | sample MGYA00519301_ERZ1026956 | MGnify/ENA primary metagenome ERZ1026956 (study PRJEB26926, sample SAMN06164521) | human gut metagenome | biome: ENVO:00009003; feature: ENVO:2100002; material: ENVO:00002003 | host: Homo sapiens | place: USA | collected 2012 ...
TTACTACGTTATGCTTTATGTAATAATCGTATATGCATTTAATAATCAAATTCGATTTAATTCAAACGGCGAGTTTAATTTACCGGTTGGAAAAAGAGATTTCAATAAAAAGATGGAACAAAAACTCATTGATTTTATTGACAAAATCCAAGAACAAAACTGTATCTTTACCTGCTGTGACTTTAGAGAATTTGATACATCGAAGTTAACATCAAAGGATTTTGTATATGTTGACCCGCCATACTTGATTACTTGTGCCACATACAACGAGCAAGGCGGTTGGAGTGAAGAAGATGAAAAAGACCTACTCTCTTTTTTAGACGAATTGAATGATAGGAATATTCGATTTGCTTTATCGAACGTATTGAGAAGTAAAGGTAAGGAAAACAGTATTTTAATTGAGTGGCTTGAAAAAAACGCAGAAAAATATAAGGCAATACGACTCAATTATAGCTACTCGAATTCAAATTATCAAACTAAAGATAAGTCCTCCGTTACCGAGGAAGTCCTAATAACAAATTATTGAGGAGAGTACGGTTATGCCGAATGTGATTCCGTATAAAAGCTTTTGCTGGAGTCTGGGAACAACCAGCTTTAGAACAAAAAATTTCAATAAAACTATTGAAGAACAACTTTCGTTGTTAGATGAGTTTTGGAAGCTTGAAGAGAATAAGAGTAAAAGCTGGTCGGGAAATAAAGATTTACAAACTCGTTATTATGATTTTATGCAATCTAAAGACTTTGTTGAAGGCAATGCCGGAAACAAACCAAAAGACGCTCGTGAAAAAACTTCAGGCTTAGTTGATATTGGGTTAATAGATGATGGAAGAAAACTGAGCAATGCCGGTAAAGCACTGCTTAAAATCACTTCAGAAAATGATTTTTCTTCTGATAATCAATTTCAAATAGCAAAAGACAGCTATATCTATTTGAAGCAATTGCTGAAAACATATTATAATGTGGACGGACACACTGTGCGACCATTTATGGTATTGATTCATTTGTTGAATAAATTTGATTATTTAACACTTGATGAATATACATATCTTTTACCTCTTTGCATTGGCGAAACAGAAACGAACGAAATTATTGACGGTATATCCAAATTGCGTTGCAGAAATATATCTATTGATGAAATCATTGTAAATCGATTGATGGGAATGCTTAATTACAAAACGGCTTTGGATTATTTTATTGATAATGAAGTTACAGAAGAGTTGATATGTGAAATAGGACTCAACAGAAAAAGTCGACAATACGATAAGTCGTATTTTAAATTGTATCAAGCATTACACCGAGTTTTCGTATTGAATGATATAGATAACTTGATATCTATTTATGATGCAACAAGAGATATAAAAATAGGGAAATGGTGGCGCAATTATTTATTTGATACCACCTCTGAAAAGGCAATTAGTAACCATCCTGTGGCACATTTGAAAACAACCCTATTTAACGAAGTTGAAGATGAAAACACCTTCAAAATTGCTTTCTTTAAAATAATGCACTTATTTAAGGCTAAAGCCACGCTTTCAGACTATCTTGACCTTAATCGTAGGTATATTAAAACAACGGATGTAGTGTTATTTGAGGATGATACTATAAAATTTGATATAGTGCCGAAACACTTTTTCAAATCAGTAGCAGCGAAATTATATCAAGATGCATTTACTTCTTCTGAATTGCTGTATGAAGATTGTGATATGCCAGAAATATCAGAATGTCTCATAGTTGATGATGACACTATTGTTGCAGGAATTAATGAAGAACTCGGCATAAATGTTTCTGATATGCAATCGGCCCGTGCTGCTTTGGAGGATACACGCTACCAGAGATTACAGCACCTTATAGATACTAAATTTACTGATGACAAGATATTGTCACTTTTGGATTGCTTTGAAACCAGAAATGATGATGAAATCAGAAGTATGGTTACCGATAATGCCGATGTACCTACGATTTTTGAATATGTGCTTGGTATTTTGTGGTACAAAGCAAGTGAAAGGCACGGTAAGATTCTTGATTATATGAAGCTCTCGCTGGATGCTGATTTACTACCTAAAACTCACGCAGCCGGTGGCGAGGCAGATATAGTTTATGAATATGAGGCAACCGAGTACTATCCTGAACATACACTTTTGCTCGAAGCAACACTTGCCGACAGTACAAACCAACGTAGAATGGAAATGGAACCGGTATCAAGACATTTGGGCATGCATTTAATACGCAGCGGTAATATGAATTCTTACTGCGTATTTGCTACAAACTATCTTAACATAAATGTTATTTCTGATTTTCGTAGCAGAAAAACAACGCCGTTTTATGATCCACAAGACTATTCAAAGTCTGTAGCAGGAATGAAAATCATTCCGCTGCAAACATCGGAGTTAAAGAAAATTGTGTCTAACGGCAAAACATATAAAGAATTGTACCCGTTATTTGAAGCTGCTTTTAATTCGACTTTACTCCCTCACGAGTGGTATGAAAGCTGTATAAATGAAAGGATGTGACACGATCTTGGGTTGCGAAATTGAAACAATAGTACTAAGATATAGAGATTTGTCTTCAAAAAACACGATCAAGATACACAATGATAAAATTGCAGCAAAAGGTTTTGTTTGGTGGGGATGGTGGGCGAAGCCACAAGAAAAAGTTGCGCTTGAAGTCTTCAAATCATTAGCAGAAAAAGCTGTTAGTGATACACATTTTGAAGTGTTTTTACTTGATTCAGGTAGAAGTGAACTTAGAAGGGCACAATGTATAGATATAAAATTTGATTTCAATAATCCTATCCCTTCACCACAAAAGAATGCAACACCTGCGTATTACAATAAAAATGAATATTTAATGTGGTTCAAGTTCGACAAGATATCCGAACCTATAGATAGTCCTGACAAATACATTAACAATTATTCTTATGTACAAGTTGATGAGCATTTTGCAAGTAAAACGTCTCCGTTTTCTGTTTTTAATAATAAAAAGGTTTATAATTTAAATGAGTTGATTGAACAACAATGTACCATTTGGTTTTTAAGAAAAGCTAAAACTGATGATGAAAATCGACAAATTGTTTCATATGCTCCGGGAAACGGAAATGTTGAAACATCCTTTTCTATAGCTAACACCAATCAATTACTATGGCTTTCTGATTTACACTTCTCTGACAATCATTTTGCTTTCAAAAAATCTGTTGGCAGTAACAACCAAATATTTGATATTTTAAAAAACAAGTTGGATTCAATAAAATTTAAAAAATTTTCAAAAGTTATTGTATCAGGGGATTTTACCTTTTCTGCTGATGAAAAAGAGTTTGCAGAAGCAAAAAAATTTTTCTGTCAAATGACAAGTGGTTATGGAACAGATGGCGAATCATATATATTTTGTCCTGGCAATCACGATATGAAATATTCTGAAAAAGACTACGAAGACAATTCGCCTATTGAACTTAATTATGACAAAGCAAAGAATAATTACATTGATTTCTATGAAAAGGTAAAAGGCATAACTGCTAATAAATATAACAATAATATTCATAGATTTGTTGCACTTAATGGCACATTAGTAGAAATAATAGCACTAAATACCTGTATATTACAACAAGATCGAGAACATTTTAGGGGAATGGGTTTTGCTGGAAATAATCAGTTGTTTGAGTTAAGGAATGCATTAAAAGTGACCGATAAAATGAATGTATTGAGAATTTTAGTTATGCATCATAATCTTTTGCCAGTGATATATTCAGAAGAACCTAAGGTTAATCCGATGTATTCAATGTTACTTGACAGTGAAGCCATTTCTCAGTTCTGTATACAAAATAATATATTATTAGTATTACACGGACATACTCATAAAAATTTTTATGTAGAGATGACACGAAAATGTGGAAGTAAAGATGATCAAAAAAAGACAATTTATGTGATTGGCTTAGGAAGCACAGGTGCTTCTAAATCTGATTTAACAGATGGATATAATAATCAGTTTGCTACAATTCAAATAGAAGAAAAAATCTTAAAGCTCAATATATATGAATTATTCCCTAGTGGTAGCAATGAAAAAACAGAACCTATATGCAAATATATAATACCTTTTGGGGGTTAAAATGAAGAAAATAATAATAACTGATTTAGACGATACGCTATATGATTGGCTTGGTTTTTTTATCCCTTCTTTCTATGAAATGGTAGATGAAATAGTAAACATCACAAAAATAAACAAAGATATTCTTTTAAAAGAATATAAGTCGATACACCAATGTTATGGTAGTGTTGAGTATCCTTTTGCTACGTTAGAACTACCATCGATATTGAACAAATATAATGGAAAAAGTAAAGAAGAAATAAAAGAGATCTTGGGAGAAGCCTTTCATAAATTTAATTCCGTTAGAAAACGTAAATTACAATTATATGATGGAGTTGCAGATACGCTTAAGCGATTGTTCGAGAATGGCGTTACAATAATTGGATATACTGAATCTGCTCAAGAAAATGGTTTTTATCGTTTGAAAAGATTAGGAATTTCTCAGTATTTTAAACATATATATACATCTGAAAGTGAATACGAAAGCAATATTCCTTTGGATGAAAAAATAATTACAGTAAAAAGCAAAAAACCTGATAAAGATGTGTTGATTAATATTTGCAACCAAGAAAATTGTAGTATAAGTGATGCGGCTTATATTGGAGATAGTTTAACTAAAGATGTATATATGGCAAAGTTGGCAAATATAACATCTATATGGGCTAATTATCCGAAAGAAAAAAACAATTATTATGATTTGCTTGTTGACATAACAAGTTGGACTGAGGACGATTTCATAAGAGAAAAAGAACTAAAAAAGCAATACATTTCCTTTGGCATAAAACCGGATTATACAATTAGCAAATTTTCTCAACTTTTGCCAATTATATTACAAGAAAAATAATTTAGAGAAAATCACTTTTATGATAGCATACAAGTGATAGCTATTTGATAGCAAAAGCAGAAATACCTCATAGAATTGAGATAATCTGTACCAAATAAAAACATATTAAGTCATAATTCCTAAGCAAAAACAGTTAAAGTCTGTTTTATACTTAGGAGTGGGAATAACGGACTAAAATGCCGAAAGCCTGTATTTATGCGGGTTTCCGGCATTTGTTTTATCAAAGGGCTCTAGTTTGGCTCTATTTGTGGGGAGAGTAATAGCAAGATTAAGGAGAAATTATGAAAAAGATAATTATATTAAGAGGTAACTCTGGAAGTGGAAAAACAACAGTAGCTAGAGCGTTGCAAAAGAAATTTGGATACAATACAATGATGATTTCACAAGATGAGATTAGGGGAAATATCTTGTGGGTTAAAGATGGCGTTGATACTAAGGCATTACCACTTATGATAGAACTTATGAAATATGGGTATGAGCATTGTGATGTGGTTATTTTAGAGGGCATCATGTATGATGAGTGGTATAGTCCTTTGTTCAAAACGGCAAATGAATTGTATGGAATGGATATATATGCGTACTATTTTGATATACCATTTGAAGAGACGGTCAGGCGGCATAATACACGAGATAAAAAACAGGAATTTGGTGAAGAAGATATGCGTAGATGGTGGAGAGAAAAGGATTTTTCATCAGTTTTTAATGAAAAAATTATTACATCTGACATTGATGCAGACAGTATTGTTGAAATGATATATATAGATTCAGCAAATGAAGGATAAGGGTATTACGTATGGCAAGAACAGAAAAAGTGATAATGACAAATATGTGTATGGTGTTTAGTGAAAATAGGGTACTTGTCCAAGATAAGACTGATGACGATTACTCTGGAATAACATTTCCGGGAGGACATGTGGAAAGAGGAGAATCATTTACAGATGCTGTGATACGCGAAGTGTGGGAAGAAACTGGATTGAAAATTTCAGAACCAAAACTTTGTGGGATGCAGGAAAGCAGGAAGTATCGGGAAAAGCAAGGCTGATGATATGGAGTTCTGGACAAAACAGGAGTTTAAGCAGTTTCTTCCGTCTATGGATAAGAAACCAGAGGCGAGAATGGCATTTATGCTTTTGTATTGGACAGGAATGCGTATAGGAGATGATGATGATAAAATAAGACTAAATCAACGGAAACCCAGTAAATACAAGGGGTTGAGGCGATTTGGTCCTGAAAAAAACTTGCAACGAATCAACAAATTTATGAAGGAAAGGCCTATCTTTTATAAAAACCTTATTCAGATGAAAGAAAATATTCGCTTTTATCTGAGATGCTTTTACTGTATCACGAAAGTGATGATATTACAATTTAATAGCGAAAACAGGACCGAATTAGCTCGTAATGGATGAAAATCTGTTTAGCTGATTCGGTCATTTTTATTGATTGAAAGGTGATGAAAAAATGGCTAGAATTATTTCTATTGGTATGGCTGCATTAAGTGTCATCATTGGAGCATTGATCGGAAGTATCATGATTCCAGTGTATGTGATCAGAGCGATATACGTTTTTATACGGTATATCATTGGAAAATAGAAGATTAGTTTGATAAGAGGCAGGCTTGCGAAAACAAAAATCGTAAGTCTGCCTCTTTTTTTGTGCCTAAAAACAGGCAATTCAGGGTAAATCCCTTTTGCAAATATTAGTTTGGAGGATTTTATTATGAGAGAAGGAATGCGTTTGCCTATGCAACGTATGGAACTGAGAGAGCAAATGCCTATAAGATTCTGGAAGATACCCTGAACCTGAAAGATGTCCGCATTTATGATAAGAGTGTCAATGAGAATGGTGATGAAATCCGTGTCCTTAATAAGAAAGAAACCATGCTGGCATCACAGAAGCAGGATGCCATGAAAGTAGCATTTAAGGATTGGATTTTTAAAGATCAGCAGAGGCGTGAAAGACTGGTAAAAGTTTACAATGAACGATTTAACAGTATCCGTCCCCGTGAATATGATGGCAGTCATTTGACTTTCCCAGGAATGAATCCGGAAATAGAGCTTCGCCCGCATCAGAAAAATGCTGTTGCACATCAGCTTTACGGAGAGAATGTGCTTCTGGCTCATGTAGTAGGAGCTGGGAAGACTTACGAGATGGTAGCGGCTGCAATGGAGAGCAAGAGGTGCTTGCCGTTTACTCTGTAAAAACGAATACGGATCAAGATAACCCCCAAGAGGTTGCCACAATGGACGATGGCAAAAAGCAACTCTTAAAAGACATCTTTTGGGAGATGAATCAAATATCTTCCCGAACAGAGAGCAAGACCGAAACAGTTATTACCGAAACCGATGACGGACACGGTAATATCGTGGAAACTGAAAGCACGGTCACACAAACCTATCTGTATATTACCGTCAGCCACAAGACTGCCGAGGAAATGGCGGCGCAATATGGTTTTAACGAAGAACAGAAAGGCTACCTCGCTGAACTGCTTGCAGATGAAAACAATTACCTTTGGTCACAGGTGCTTTACGGCATTACAGGCGGCGACGGACAGATCGTGACCGTTGCACTCTCTCTGGTTGGCAATGTGGGCGGTCAGCCGTATTGGTCGTGGTACGGTTTTAACTCCCGTGTAGAATGGTGTGCTTGCTTTGTATCTTGGTGTGCCAACGAGTGCGGCTATATCGACGCTGGAGTTATCCCAAAATATGCAGGCTGTGTCAACGGAGTACAATGGTTTAAGGATCGTGGACAATGGCTGGATGGCAGCGCCGAGCCTGCCCCCGGAATGATTATTTTCTTCGATTGGGCAGACGAAAGTGGTCAGGATGGATTATCCGACCATACGGGTATTGTTCAAAAGGTCGAAAACGGCAAGGTTTATACGGTCGAGGGCAACTCCGGCGACAGTTGCCGAGTCAATGAGTATTCTATCGGTTATTACGAGATTCTTGGCTACGGCGCACCTGCCTATTAAAATACACAAGCCGCCTGCATTTTGCAGGCGGTTGGATTACATATCAGAAAGATATTGTGCCGGTTTGAAAACTAAAAGTCTCAAAATACAGACTTAATAATTGCGATTTCACTCTCAAAGTGCTATAATACAAACTATATTTGGGTGGAGGTGCGGAAATGAAAGTACGGTACAACAAACTTTGGAAACTTCTGATTGACAAGGGAATGAAAAAGAGTCAATTACGAGAAGCGGTCGGGGCAAGCAAAAGTACATTTGCGAAACTCGGAAAAAATGAAAATGTTACCCTTCCCGTGCTGTTGAATATATGCGAATACTTAGAGTGTGATTTTGGCGACATAATGGAAGCCGTACCCGAAAATGAGGTGTAGGATCAATGAACAAGAAGATTTTAATTGTGGATGACGAAAAAGAAATCGTTGATCTGCTTGAAGTGTATTTGAGTAACGATGGTTATTCAGTATATAAATGTTATAATGGGTTAGAGGCGATGAAATGTATCAAACAGTCGCAGATTGATTTAGCGATACTTGATATTATGCTGCCGGATATTGATGGTTTTCGACTTTGCCAAAAAATTCGGGAAAAGTTTTACTTCCCTATTATTATGCTTACCGCCAAAATTGAGGATAGCGACAAGATTATGGGGCTTACGATTGGTGCGGATGATTATATAACGAAACCGTTTAATCCTTTAGAGGTTGTGGCAAGAGTAAAGACGCAATTAAGGCGTTATCAGAGCTATAACAGTCCTAATTTGAGCCAATCCGAAGAAAAAGACGAGTATGACATCAGAGGTCTACTGATAAACAGAGTCAGCCACAAGTGCTACTTGTATGGCAAAGAAATAGCCTTGACTCCGTTGGAGTTTTCTATTCTGTGGTATCTGTGCGAACATCAGGGTAAAGTTGTCGCCTCGGAGGAATTATTTGAAGCCGTGTGGAAAGAAAAGTATCTTCGCAACAGTAACAATACGGTAATGGCGCACATTGGGCGGCTTCGGGAAAAATTGAATGAACCTTCAAAAAATCCGAAGTTCATTAAAACTGTTTGGGGGGTAGGGTATGAAATTGAATAAAAAAGAAAAAAACTATCTGCTCTCTACCTTGTTCAAAGGGTATGTAATTCAATGTGCGATTTGCTCTGTGCTTATTTTTGGCGGTACTTTTCTTTTAGGAATTATGGCAGAGGAAATTCTCCGCAAGTATGTTTTGTATTATTACTTGTATTACAGAACAGTATATCTTTATATAGTGGCTGTAATCGTGTGGGGTGGCTGTATTATATACATGACATACCTACTTTTGAAAAAAGTAGTCGCCTATGTGTACGAGGTACAGGCTGCGACAGGAAAAATGTTCGATCAGAATGTCAGTTACATTGAAATGTCCCCGGAGTTGAGTGAAATCGCCGCTAACATCAATCAGTTAAAACAAGAGGCTGAAAGTAATGCAAGGCTTGCAAAAGAAAATGAGCAGCGAAAAAATGACCTGATTATGTATCTTGCACACGATTTGAAAACACCGCTTTCTTCTGTAATCGGGTATCTTACTTTACTGCGTGATGAGTCGCAAATCTCAAAGGAACTTCGAGAAAAGTACCTTTCAATCACTCTTGGTAAGGCAGAACGGTTAGAGGATCTGATTAACGAGTTTTTCGAGATAACACGATTCAATATATACGATATTACATTACAATACACGAAAATCAATTTAACTCGCCTGCTGGAGCAACTTGTATATGAATTTAAGCCTATGCTCAAATCAAAGAATTTGCAATGTAATCTTTGTGTTGATGATGATATAATGCTTCGATGTGACGCAGACAAAATTCAGCGTGTTTTTGATAACCTTTTGAGAAATGCGGTTATCTACAGTTTTGAAAATACGGATATCACGATCAGCGCACAATGTCAGGAAGATACGGTCAGCATTATTTTTTGTAACCACGGCGATACTCTGCCGGAAGAAAAGTTAAACAGGATTTTCGAGCAGTTTTATCGGCTTGACGCAGCGAGAAGTACAAGCAGTGGAGGAGCTGGATTAGGTTTGGCGATTGCAAAGCAGATTGTTGAACTACACAATGGTACAATCGTTGCAGAGAGCCAAGAGGATCAAAACAAGTTTTCAATTACTTTGCCGTTGGCGTAGGAAAATTGTAAGAATTTGCATAGAAAAAAAGAGGAATATCTTACGAGCAATCAAGAAAATACGGGCTTCTGTTTTGGTACAATAAAAGTATCAAGATAGAGGCTCGTATTTTTTGTGATACAGCATAAGGAGGAATGATGAAGTTGCTAAGAAAACAAATGCTGCTATGTTCTATTTTGTTTCTTGTATTTACGCTATCTGCCTGCTCTGCAATTGGGCAGACAGACGAAAACAATCTTACAGATAGCGCAACATCCGCAGAAAAAACGGTATCAGTTGTACGAGGGACAATTACTCCAACCGTTTCAACGCAAACGACTATTGTTCCGGCAGTACCGTTTATTATTTTCTCACCCGAAAATGGCATATTTAATACAGCGGTAGAATTAGAAGAAAAAATCACTGCCGGGCAAATTATTGGAACTGTGAACGGCAAAGAATTGAAATCTCCGGTGGATGGTACAATTACCTCTATTGCCCCATCCAATGAAAGCGTACCGAGTAATTATCCCGTAGCGATAGTGCATTATACAGGATTTGCCCTCAATGTAGAGGCAGATAATTTTTTGAGTACCTTACCGGAGTATGCAGAGTTGAAAGCAAAATTTCAAGTATATGATGGTGTAGGACCAACCGATATGATTGCCGTGGTGTCGCCTGCCGCAGATGAAAATGCGTTTACGGGAATCGTGCCGCAAGAGGGCATTCTGCAATGCTTGATCAGTCAAACAGTCGATGTGAAATCGGGGCAAAGTGCAACGGTAGTCATAACGGCGACAACGAGAAATGATGTCCTTATATTGCCGCTGTCGGTAATAGCGGGTAGACAAGGGACGGGATTGGTTACTGTAATTACTCCGAATGGAGAAAGAGTGGAAACAAAAGTGACATTGGGTGTGACAGACGGAGCCAATATAGAAATACTGTCCGGCTTAGAGGAGGGCGATGTAGTTTCTGCTACTCCGCCAAACCTTGATCCGAGGGGGATTTGATAAAATGAAAGGAATTTCCGAAAAGACTTTAATCAAAATAAAGGATTTGAAAGCAAGCGTCAAATTGAATAATGGCGATATGCTGACAACAGTAACCAACGCTAATATGGAATTGCAACGAGGGCGCAGTTATGCCATTGTCGGAAAGTCCGGCTCAGGCAAAACAAGCCTTATATCCATTATTGGCTTGTTAAATCGGGAATATGAGGGCGAGTACCTTTATGATGGTATATCTATTTCTGCTTTGAAAGACCGTGATCTGTCTATACTGCGAGCCAATAATATCGGATTTGTATTTCAGAACTACTCTCTGATTAAGCACTTGCGGGTATGGGAAAATATCGAATTACCCCTACTCTATGCCAAAAAGTCGTTTACCGCCAAACAGCGTCACGAGATAATTACAGGCTTGCTAAAAAGTGTCGGCTTAGAAAGCAAGGAAAATGATTACCCAATCAATTTGTCCGGCGGTGAACAACAAAGAGTTGCAATCGCAAGGGCGCTTGCAGTATCTCCGGAAGCCATTTTATGTGATGAGCCTACGGGAGCGTTGGATAAAAAGACGGGAACGCAGATTATGGAACTGTTGCACAGCGTCGTAAAAGAAAATGGAATTATGCTGCTGTTGGTTACGCACGATCCTGATATTGCAGATACCTGTGATACGATTTTTGAAATGGATGGAGGGAGGATAACTTGTGCTAAAAATGATACTTAAAGACCTTCGTCTGTCTCCACTTAGAAGTATTCTGACAAGTGTTTCAATGCTTGTAGGCATTATCGCAATGCTTGGATCGGTATTAGTTGGTACGCTTGGACGGGAGTATTTGATTTCCGTAAACGCACAGGTATATGGCTGGTCACCTACTTACTCATTCGTGATAACGGAATCCGATTTTCACGATAGAAATAAAATGGAACAATTATTCCAGAGATTTGAAGCCATTGATGATGTAGCCGCTGTTACTTTTTCTATGGGAGAAGATATTCGATTTGCACCAATGAAAGATTTAACGCCAATACCGCCGAATGATGTTTACCAAAACCTGATGGCTTTTGATTTAGTTTGCACCACGGAGGCATATAGTCAAGTCTATAATCTTCCAATGACATCCGGTAGATGGTTAGAGCCTTCGAGTGAGGGCGGATCGCTTGAAGTGGTCATAAACAAAGAAGCTAAAAACTATTTTAATGATTCGCCCTATGCTGCAGGAAATGTAAAAAGCACACTTTCGTTAACCCCATTCAATATTGTCGGAGTAGTAAACGATGGCAGGGATTTTCCGACTATCTATGCGGATTCTGCGGCGATCCTCAATTTCGCACCAGCAATGTGGCAAGTACAAAATGCAAATGTGTATTGGCATCCCACAACAGGACTGACAATCGAACAGATACATTCTGCCCTTGGCGACATTTTGACTGATACCATTGGCGGTTACTGGGAAAGTGCTGGGCGGAGTGATATTGGAGATACCTATGATTCGGTATTGTCCATACTGCAATTAGGGCTTTTGGTTACTTCGCTTTTGTTGCTGTTTGTTTCCGTATTAGGGCAGATCAATATCGGACTATCTTCATTGGAACAGCGCACACATGAGTTGCTGATCCGCAGAGCGATAGGTGCTTCACGAACAAATATTGTGGCATTGGTTTTAGGCTCACAGTTGATTTTATCAATATTCGTTTGCTTTGCAGCTATTTTGATTTCGCTGATTTTGGTGCATTGTATTGGAGCGTTGCTCCCTGTGGATTCCCCGGTGGGAACACCGAGTTATCCAATCAGCGTTGCTGTTGTTGCAGTTGCTGTGTCTGTGCTTACAGCATTATTGGGCGGATTATTACCAGCATTGAAAGCAGCAAAATTAGAGCCTGCATTGGCTCTTAGATAATAAAACTCAATTTAAGGAGGAAACAAAATGAAACGAACAATCTCAAAATCCGAAAGACCGTACAGACTGTTATTGTGTGTTATGATTTCTTTGCTGGTGATTATGCTGGCAGGCTGCTCCACTTCTTCGGACTCCGACACAAACACAAGAGGTTTCACGGACTTTGCTACCATTGAAGAAGAATACCTAACGACCATTGAGAGTTTGAATTGGCCGGAGGGCTTTACGCCGCCTGATGCTTTGGAAGGCGAAGATACGGGAGCGTCTTTTCAGATAGGATATGGCGATACAAGAGCATCTAACCTTTGGGAATATTCTTGGATGCAGGAATGGCTTGATACTTACAATACGGATTCGGAAAGGGCGGCAAAAGCCTTAGCTGAACTCGAAAAAGCCTTTGATATGCCTTATATGGGAACAGATCGCTGTGATGACGCCACACGCAAATATCTTCGTGATAATATTGATAAAGCTAAGTTGGGAGATCCGTCTGGATTTACAGAGTGTATTCAGGCAAATTATGCCGATTAAAAATGGCACATAGGAGTTTTGGTATTGGGAGGTGAGCACATATATGCAGAGAAAACGCCGTAAGAAAAAACGATTTGGAGTATTTTTGTTTTTGCTTGTAGTTTGTATCGGCATAGGTATAATGTTTGTGCCGTGGGCAATGCAGCCGGAAAATTTCAGAGAGGTAAAGAATAAAATAAATGGTTTTCTCTACAAAGAAGATTTTCCTGACTCTTATAATGCAAAATCGCTGATTTTGGTGGATTGTTCTGATGATGAAATATTTGTTTCAAAAAACGAGAACGAGCCACAAATTCCTGCAAGTTTAGCCAAGCTGTTTGTTATTGAGTATGCGTCAACTTTAGCAGACCTTGATAGTATCGTTGTTGCAGACTATGGTGCTATTTCACTCACGAAACCTGGCTCGTCTGTTGCTCAAATCAAGGAAAAAGAATACTTTTTACACAATCTATTTGCGGCAATGTTAGTACCGTCAGGGAATGACGCAGCTTATGTGGTTGCTGATTATTGTGGAGGATTACTTTCGCCGCAAGCAGAAAGCTGTCAAGAGCGTGTGAGGATTTTCATGGAGAACTTAAACCTGCATTTGCAACAGCAGGGGTACTTAGACACAGTTTTATATGATCCGAGTGGTTTTGATATGGAGGCACTTACCACCACTTTAGATTTGAAAGAAGTAGTATATCGGTTGTTGGAATACTCGTGGTTTAGAGAAATTGTATCTCAAAACACTTATACGGCAACACTGCCTGATGGCAGTACACAAATATGGCAGAATACAAACGCCTTCCTTGATCCGACATCCGAATATTACAACGAAAATGTATGCGGAATTAAGACTGGCTCTCTGTCTGACGACTATAACTTGATTGTGCTTTATCAGCAGCACGGAAAAGAGTTTTTGATATGCAGTTTAGGCTCTCAGTCCGATTCCTCTCGTTATGACGATGTGAATTTTATTCTGAAAACGATTGATGAATCGTATTATCTCACGCAATAAATCTTATGTTGTCCAAGACAAAAAAACTAACCAAGGGGGGTGATAATATCGGACGAATCGTAATAATGGAGTTCAAAGCACAAGACTCAACAGCCTTTGACGATATGCTGGCTTTTGTAAAACAGCACCCTGATTTTGAAAAATTAGAGATTTCATATGAGCCGACATTATCCCTTTCCGGCTTAGGAATCAATTTGAGCCGGCGCAGAGTTATCAATAACGGTCAGGAAATTGAACTGACCGTCAAAGAGTACGATATACTCTGCTTGCTCGCAGCCAATAAAGGTCGTGTTCTTACATACGAGCAGATTTATGATAAGGTGTGGGGCGAAATATCAGCAGGCAATGAAAAGGATACCGTAGGCTTTCACATTCGGAATCTTCGTAAAAAACTTTGTGATACAAACTCTCACTTTTCCATAGATAGTGTTCGTGAGATCGGCTACCGCTTTAACAGTCAGTAAGCAGTCCCTCGTAGTTCATAATGAATTGCGAGGGATTATTCATTTTCTAAGACGGTATGTCGGAATTTGATAAATCCCTGCAAATGTTGATTTTATACGACTGTTAAGAGCAATATCGTGTCTAAACTTGCGACTGGACTTTGCATTTTCTACGAGTTATCTTCGTAATATCTCGGCATTATACTACTGGAATGTTTATCATAAACAGGGCATGATTTATGGCAGAATGGGCAGTCGTTCTCGTGCCATTTATTAGGTCTTGCTTGGATACGAATATGTTTAACTCCATTCTTATCAGAGTAAAGATTACAATTTTTTATAACTGTGTTCTTGACATTACGGAGATGAATCAGTGGATAAATCATGAAAAAGAAGTTCTAGCTGAGATTGCAAAGCAATATGGAATTGAATGGGAACAGAAAGGTACTCATGAGGAACATTTGGACGTTTACAATTTCAAAAAGAAAGAACGGAAAAAGGAAGTACAGGTGCTAGAACAGGAAAAAGAATACTTGACAGTAGAGAACGAAGGATTGGCCGTACAAATCGCAGAATCCAGAGAAGATATACAGCTTTTGAAGGAAAGTAAAGAACAGGCGGTCAGAGATAAAAAAGCAGCAGAAAAGCGTGCAGACACAGTAGAAAAACAATTAAAAAGCTTGGAAGAACGCAGGGAACAGTTACAGCCGATTATGGATAATGTGAGTAAGGAAATAAAAGAATATGGAATAGTTAAAATGTTGTTACCGGAAGCAGGAACGTTGGAACGGGCAGCAACCTACCGGGACAAAAAAATCAAACCGCTGTTTCTTCAGATAAAAAATAAGGTTGCGGCAATGGCTGCGCAGGTTAAAGAACTTACAAAAGAGGTGGAAAATTGGAAGAGTAAATATCAAAAGCTGAAACAAAAATATAACGGTATTCAGAAGGAGTTGGATGATATGCGTAAAGAAAATCATAAATTGTCAGAAGAAAAGAATATAATGCAAGGTGTTTCTGATAGGTATGACCGTGTTGTACGAGTTCTGGGAATAGAGACGGTAGATGCGGCAGTACAGCAGGATATTCGTAACGAGAAAGCTCTGGAAGAAAAGCAGCGGATGGAACAAATGCCGAAGGGAAGTATTCATGAAAGATTAGCCTGGGGAATAAAAAAGAGTGAGATGGAGAATCAGCAGCGTAAGAAAAATAAATCAAAAAATAGAGAAATGGAGAGATAAAATCATGGAAAAACACGTTTATGATGAAAAGAACGGATTAAGCTATACTCTGTGTGGAGATTATTATTTGCCGGATCTGGTATTGAATGAGGACGAACCGACCTATGGTAAATATGGAATACTGCGGAAGCAATTCCTGAAAGAGTATAGACCGGCACGATACCAGTATTTATTGATAACGGGGGAATTGACAGCACATTTAAATCGAGTTGATCAGGAAGCTAGGGAACAGGTAGAAAGCCTAATGAAGCAGATGGCAGAAAAACAGGGTGTGACAGAACAAGTGAAAATGCAGGATCAGATGAAATGGGTTGGTTTAATGAATGGCATCAAAGCCTGTGCAGAAGAAATTGTGTTGAAAGAGAGGGTATATATGTGAGTAGAAAGGGTGATCGAAAGGCTGCTCTTTACAAAGATGAAAATAAAAATTGCTGAAAAGGCATGAGAGTTGTAGTGTAAAACTCTTTTGACATTGTGTTTTCCGTTAAGTAAAATATCTTTGATAGACAGATAATGAAAAAATGATTATTCTTGGCTCAGATCAAGAGAACAAATTACTTGCGAAGGGAGGAAATTATATGGAGCTGAGTATACAGATAAAAAAATACCGAACAGAGCTTCATCTATCACAGGAGGAATTGGCAGAAAAGGTATATGTAACAAGACAGACAATTTCTAATTGGGAAAACGAAAAGAGTTATCCTGATATTCATAGCTTGTTACTTCTTAGTTCATTGTTTAATGTATCTCTCGATCAATTAATTAAAGGAGATATAGAGAAAATGAAAGAAATTATTAGCGAGCAAGAAATTAAAAAGTTTAATTATTATGGTTCCATCTATACAGTTCATTTGGTCGTGTTGATTATATCGGCAGTACCTTTGTTTATGTGGCTCGGAAGGTATGCGTATATTCCGTTTGGGATTTTATTTATTATTACAATGTCCTGGGCGTTAAAGGTTGAAAAACTAAAAAAGAAAAATGATATACAAACCTATAAGGAAATTGTTGCATTTACGGAGGGAAAAAAATTGGATGAACTTCATAAGGCAGTTGAAGTGGGAAAACGTCCTTATCAAAATATATTAAAGGTTATTATCAGTGCGGGTGTTACAGCGATGAGTTGCTTCTTAATTGGAGTACTGATGCACGTATCTGTCTCTTATACACATCTGACGCTGCC
>ERZ1026956.782-NODE-782-length-17324-cov-6.960855_pt1 | contig 17324 bp, 19 predicted proteins | sample MGYA00519301_ERZ1026956 | MGnify/ENA primary metagenome ERZ1026956 (study PRJEB26926, sample SAMN06164521) | human gut metagenome | biome: ENVO:00009003; feature: ENVO:2100002; material: ENVO:00002003 | host: Homo sapiens | place: USA | collected 2012 ...
TAATAACTCATATTTTCACATGAGAATAGACTATTTTTTAACCACACTATTATTAATAGTAGCAGTCATACCTTTTCCATTTAAGAGATATTCTCTCACTCCATTTGCGATTGAGCCGTACTCCTATTGATTTGGATATTCAGGATTTCCGCCTTTATTTTATATCTAACTTTGTTAGCTTTTCCAAATCCCGACACGGGGATAGTCGTTGAACCTTTACCCTCGTCTTATCTGCCGTATGATCTACGGATTACGTTAGGGTACTTGGCTGCAAGAACTACGATTTTCTTCTTATACTTAGGGTTTCCCCATATATAAATCCTTATGTTTTTTCCGCTTTCGCACCATCATATAGTAGTTTCCTCTATATTGTGGTATAAGGCTTTACGTTTTACCTGCAATTAAATATGTTTCCTATGCACATTTCTGTACATAAAGACAGTTTATGTTTGTCTTAAATCCATTGCCAACGTTTTCATCTTGTGTTATTTCAAAAGCAGCAGTTTCAAGGGCTATTGTTTCTTCTAAAGTGTTGTTTGCTTCTGCCATAGCCGAAACAGAATCTTGTAACATATTTACTATGTTTGTATTATCTAACGCAAAATTGTTACCAACTATGTTTATAGGCGACATAATGCCATCTTTAACATCGTCAACATCCATTTTATACGCTTTCATAACAGATACAAGACCGTTCGTTGCTTCCTCTGAAGTCATACCGGGTGAAATCAATTTAAACTGTGATGAAAGTTTAGCCATTTGTGTACTTGCTTCTGCTGTACTATAACCAAGACGAGACCAAGCACTTGCCTGATTGATTATTTCTTCAGTGGTGACACCCATCTGTTTAGCCACGTCATTTGCGTCATAATAGAACTGCTTTAATTCATCGCTCGTCATTGATGTAGTTTTACGCAAATCTACCAATGCGGTGTCTAAAGAAACAACTGTAGACACACCTTGCCTAACAGCCGTAATTCCTTGCATTACAATAGCTGTAGCACTTGTCCAATAACCAAAAGACTGCATTCCTTGCTTAATAGTATCAAAGAATGAAAGCCCTAACTTACCAGCTCTCCTCGCAGCATTTTCTATGCCATTAAGTTCTAAACCTATAGCTCCAAAATTTTCTTTGGTGACACCAGCCTCATTGTTCAAATCAGAGAGCATCCTTTTTAACTCTGTTCCCCATTTACCGTGAGTTGCAGTATTCTTATCATAAAAACTCTGTATCTTCTGTTTTAACGAATCCACCTGAGAAGTCTTAGCCAAACTTGCGTTCATAGAAGTAATTGAACTTGTAACAGTTTTTATCTCGGCATTTAGCTGTTTTTCTGCTTCGATAAGTGCTTTTTGATTAGCTTCTGTATTGCCGCCATCTTTGTTAAGCGTTTCATAAGCTGCTTGCAAATTGGATAAAGCTGTAGACAAATTTGTTGTGCTAATTCTTGCTTGCCCGTTAGAATCAACCCACTGATTCGTTCTTGCAACAAGTTGTTCAACTTTTGAATCATAAGTGTCGGTATCTAATCCAAAACTGATTTTATCAATCTTTTTTAGTCTATTTGCTTCTGTTACGAGTTCTTCAATCTGTTGCTTTGCAGATTTTAAACCCTTTACATCTCCAATCTGAAGATTTTTGAATGTAGTTTCAAGATTATCAACTTTTGCTTTAAACTCATCAACATAAATTCCTTGCTGTTCCCATTGTGACTTTAGTTTTGAAACACTATCAAGAGATTTATCAACCTGAGAAGTATATGCTTTGTTATACTTTTCTTGTGAGATTTTTACTACATTGTTAAAATCTTTCTGCTTATCATCGCTATTAAGTCCCTTTTTATCAATCTGTCCTTGATTATAAGAAACTCTGCTTGCTCTTTTTTTTGCTTGCTTATTTAGTTCCTCTGTTTGTTTTTCTCCAGCACTAAGAATTTGTCTTTCAATATCAAGCTCTTCTTTAGCAGATATTGTTTTACTCTTATAATAAGTGGTCTGTTCTGCTATTGCTTTCTTTTGGGCATTAAGAGCATCTCCAGTTTCATTAGATAAATTCTTAGCCTCATCTAAATGGTGAACATAAGATTCCGCACCTTTAACAATATCATCGGGAAACAAAAGAGATTTTTTCTTATCTGATATTTCTACTAAAAAGTTGCGAGTTTCTTTCAATTCCCCATTTGTCTGTTCAATATTAACTCTAAAAGACTTTAATTCGCCTGTATCAAATTTCTGATTGGTTATCTTAACTTGCCCAAATTCTTGGTACTTCTGTTTAACTAAATCTAATGTTTTTGTGGCATCCACAAATCCGTCTTTATCTAAAATGGCGGTAAGTGGTTTTCCGTCTCTCATTACGTTCCACAACTCATCAAAAGACTTTTTAGATGTTGCTACAGCATTAGATACAGCTTGAGTAACGCCGTTGCTTATCTGTTGTCCAATTTTTTGCCCAACACTCTGTGCTTGATTACCCACGTTTACATTTATGTTACCAATCTTGATGCCTTTTAAAGCAGAATTAATCTGATTTACAAGTCCATCTAAAGTAGCTTTATCTATTGTAATATCTTTAAGCCCAATCTGTAGATTATTGAGCTGTGAGGTTATATTTTTTGCAGTATCAGGACTTATTTTAGCTTCAATTTCTAACTTTCCGATATTGCTCTTTATAGCGTTTATGTCTTTATCAATCTGTTCTTTGCCCTTGTTTATGTCAAGACCAGCTAAAAGACTTATATTAAAATCATTTGCCATATATTTTTTGCTCCTTTCTTTTTAAATTGAAAAAGCTCTTCTCAAAAGAAAAGAGCAGTATTGCTTATTTAATTGGTAAGCCTACCTTTATACAATTTTTCTTGAATAACTCTAAAATTCCCTTTTCGCCACCTAATTCAGACAAAGATTCTTGCCAATATCTATGTTGTCCTTTGACTGTGTAACCGTGTGTTCCGCTATCAAACGCATTAAGAACTTGCTCACCAGTTATAGCATCATATTTTTTGCTTCTTCCTTTGACTACAAAACCACCGTCATATCTAAAATTCAGATATTCATCGTCCCAGCCACACCAAAATTCAAAACCGTTTTTAAAAGGAGTAACATCACTCTTTTTCAATTCGTTTGCCATCTGATGTGTTCTGACATAATAATCAGGAGTAGCCTTATCAGGTGGGCTAAAAACATCTTCAGAGTAATATTCAAGAACTTTCAAAGCTATAACATTCATTATTTCGTCTCTCGTTAATTCAAGAGCCTTTATTATGTATTTGTTTATCTCTTTTTGTAAGTCGTTCATATTGCTTATTGGCAAAAAATCACCCCAATAAAATATCCATTTTAATTATCTTTATCGTTATCCTTCATGGTATTAATTACTGAATGTGAAATAATCTTTTCTCTATCCTCTGGGGATAACGAAGCCATATATGTAAAAATCTCTACGATTCTACTTTCGTTTGTTTTAAGAACTTCTGCTAAATTGGAAAGAATAATCTTGATTACTTCCTCGCCACTAACGTTCTTAGATGCCTCAATCGTCTTATTAATAAAGTTAAGCACGTCTACTCCCTTAACTGTGATCTTATTAACAGTGGGCAATGTGTTAGCCATAATCTTAGCAAGTTCTCTCTTTGCTATCTTCTTGTTTCTTCTGTATTCCTTATTTGCTTTTATATTTTCAAACATATTTTAATTCCTTTCATATAGTCACTTAAGTAGTTTTATTGTTAGCACTGTACGAGGATTTTCCTTGTCTACATAACATTCCAAAGTCAACCGAGTTATATGTCTACTGTCATCATCTATAATCATTCCACTCTCTGTAAGCCCATCCAAAATAAACTTAGGCACAGAATTGTCAATGTCGTGTCTACGATTAGTAGGGTAGTAGACCACTTGTGAAATTTCGCATTTGTTAATATGAAGTTCCGAAAATCCCAATTGCGTTATGTACCATTTGATAAAATCTTTCCATCGTTGTTTTAAGGCATTCATCATAGGTCTTTTCATAATCATCCATACATTAATTGATTCGTGATACGGATGTGCAATTGGTTTCTTCTTTGCCTTTGGATGTTGTAGAAAATAGTATCTGTTATATTCCTCTAAAACGGAGTTGTCTATGACGAGGTTATATCTGTCTTTCTCTCTTTTCATGTTGCAAAATTTCCCACTGTGTATCGTGTTCTCTCCACTTCTTAAACAAACGCAGAGTAGGTTCTTTCAAGAACACATAAACTATTCTATCGTTATATCCAGCTTCATTCCAAAGAGGGAACACACCCTGTGACATATAAAAATAACACTGTTTCGGATTGAGAAGCCTTACCAACTCCTCCCCACGATACTTGTCTCTTAAAAATCCCTGTAAATCAAAATCTCTTATTTCCATTTAATCAATCCTTTCTGTTTTTTACAAATAAAAAAATGAGGATATACAGCGAATTGCATATCCTCATTTTCAATTCGCTTAATAGTTAGCCCTTCTTTTCGGGTTTCTCAATTTTTGTATTCCTTGCTTCTGCTTTTAAAACAGAACTCCAATCAGCCTTTACAGGCTTAAAAAGCATCTTGATTACCTCAATATCTGAGTAATGCTTGTCTTTGTTGTCAGCATAGAAATATCCCTTTGAGTCATGCCCAAAGAGATATATTTTTTCAGCTGAAATCCCATCGGGAGGAGTAGCAATACAAGAATACTTGATTTCTACCATATAAAAGCCTCCTATTAAAATTATTCGATTGTACTCCAAGTCATCATGTTGCCTTCGCTATCACCCATAATATCCCATACTCATATCATTATTAACTGTAAGTTTTTTATCTTACACTCTGAGGTATTAAACCTATTTTCATCGGATAGTTGTTTCTATCCCAGATTAGCATAACTTTTAGCGTATAATTTCTGCAATTATAATTGACTCGCTGTGCGAACTCTTGCGATTATTATATTCTTATCGTCACAGATAAGGTTCAAATCGTATGCGTTGCGTGTGTCTATAGTATTAAGTATAGACTTCCACTCTGATTATGGAGTCACCCACTTTCCAGATTTCTTTCGCACTAATTATTCCAATCCTACTCGTCAATTTCGATTGGAACGACATAAAATAGTTGCAAGACTTATTAAGCAACTATTTGGTTTATCTCAAGGGTACAGATGTTATCAACATCCATTGTAAGTGTAGCGTTTGACTGGGGCTTAACATTGTGCAACTTAAACTGTACGAAGTTATCAGCCTGATCGGTTCCTTTAAGAGCAGTATCACCGTAAATTCTGTAACCACCGGGGAATGATACATTATCAATAACAAAAGACTTAGCCACCTGATCTACAAAGTAGTAACAAGCTACATAACCATCTTCCGCAAAAGTTGATGTATTAAATGAAAGTGTACTACCACTTATTGAATATGTATTTTCAGTAGTAGCAGGTGTTCCAACCTTCTGTTCAGCAACATGAGTCAGTTTATCATCATCCATTACCTTAAATACCTGAAGAGTACCTACTTTAGGTGTACCAGTAAGTGTTGCAGAACCACTAGTAACCTTCAGAACCTCTCTCTTAGCCCACGGTACTGTGTCGTTGCTAAACTTTGTACCAAAAAGCAGAGGAATAATATCCATAGGGAATACTTCCATAGTAGTTGTAAATGTACCTTCACGGTTTGAGTCAAAACGTACTGCCTTAACATTCTTATTCATTGCAAACACACTGTCTGACGAGAACTCCATTGTGGATGTCTTAGCATAGTTTACAAACAGATCAACCTTACCAGTCTGGGCATTTTCTACACGCAGATTGGCACAGTCTTTAAGTGCATATAACATATAATCACCATTTAACCTTTCTATAATTTTTTACATAAAAAATAGCCCGTGATTACTCACGAACCATAAGTTTTGAGTGCCAGTGATTCTTATCTGAAATAGATTTACCGTCACCAGACACTAAGCATATTTTCAAACTATCATCATACGTTTTTACGTTTACGATAGCTTTATAACAGTTCATTATCTTCCATAGAGTCCATTTCTCAATTTCTTCTATTGGAAGATGATATTTTCCACCATATTCGATTATGTTCAAAATATCGTATATATGAACCTCATTTTCGGATTTGCTTTTAGCCCGTCCTTTCTGAAGTTTTTCCCATATATCACGTTGCCTTGCCGACATATTCTTAGGTGGTTTCTCAATTTCGATTTTGCTTTTTGCATTTATCTTCATAATAACTTCACAAACATCGTCAAAATTGTTTTTGTCAATAACAAAAGGCTCTTTATCTTCAAATCTGATATGTATTTCAGAAGCGATTTTCACAACGTCTTTTGCCTTGCAAAACAGTCCTAAAATTACCCCAACATATTGAGATAAAGTTTTATCTTTCAATATAACATCTTCAAATAAATTAAGAGAGTTAAGTTTTTCTGTGTCTCCCTCAAGACATTCTTTCGTCATTAAAAAAGGCATTAAGCATTTCTCAAAATTATCTAATCCAATCGTATCACATATTTCCCCAAACGAAATAGGATATATTAAAAGCCCATCACAATTGATAGGCTTCATTCTTATAAGTTCAAGATAATAGTTATGTGCCATTTTTGCTCAATTTCCCATAGTCTATCATAAAATCTGAACAAGTATATATCATATTTTTACCGAAATAATCGGCATTTGGGTAATTTGAAGTAATTGGATTATAAGATAAAGGAACTAATGTTCCTATGCCGATATTAACGGCTTTACTATAGTTTAAAATCTCTCCAATCAAAGCAACCATTATGTCTAAACGATTACCAACATAGCCGAGAGATCTATATTTTCTCTTAGTAGCACTATCTAACTCTAAGTTATCTTTGTGGCACATAACGTTCAATGTTATTACAAGCTCTTTTGTGTTTGGATTAACGCTTTTTATGTTTGTGTCCATACATATAGAATTGACCGCATCTGTCATTGTGGTATAGATAAACGGAACATCGAATAACCTTCCGTTCAGTTTTACATATTCAACTTTACGATTTTTACCTGTTCCAGTGTACGTTTCATATTCGCCACCAATGAAATTTTCGTATTTCTCAAAACGATCATCGTCCAATACGGGCATCATAATATCCATTAAAAGAGAACTTTTATCGCCACTAAACATAAGTAAATTGCAGAGTAGTTCTTTATACGCCCCAAGACTTCTATAATCATATGTAGCCATATTACCATACCTCCGCAACTTCTAATTCTATTTCGTTTGATTGCCCTGTGTATTTACTCATACAACAAACAATTATCTTTTCGCCATAAGCAGTACAATTTTTGGCAAGAGAAATATTCAAAGCATTCCCATTCTTCTTTATAGTCAAATATTCATCTACATTAGAAGTTATAGTCCACTCATATTCAATTCCATCAATCAGTTCATTATCGTCCTTATCATAAAGTTGAGCCGTAATTGTGCTAACTTTATTTGTAGGCTTGATTTTCAGACTTGAATACTCAATTTCTAAATGCCAATCATCTGTGTTAGTTTCTTGGTTTTGCGGTTCTTTGTAATCACAAATCCAAACCTTTTTATCGTCCCCAAAATCAACTAATTTGTCACAATCAGACTTGAAAGCATCAAATGACAATGTGAGTATTATTATGCCACCACGATTAAAATACTCATAATTGTTAAGATTCACCTTTCTATTTGATAAAATATAGGTATCGGGTTTATCCGAATCATCAAAGTCAATAGCAAATCTCATATCACGAGCAAGTTTTTTAGTTTCACTATCAACAGGCAACGTTAAGCCGTATTGGTTATCACCAATAACAAGAAAGTTATTGCCTGTAGTACCGGCGGAATATTTTGTAAAGTCCTCACTGTACGCAAATCTCTCAATAATCTTGCCCTCTGAGTTCTGCCAGCGTAAAGGTACAGTACATAAATACATATACCCTGAATGATTGGCTTTATCATCTGGATCAAGTCGTGTTACAAGCCACATTTGCCCTTGCCATTCAATATAGTCACCGAGATTGAATGGCTGTGAGTTTTTAGACTTGATTTTCTTTTTAAAAGTATTTCCGTCAGTATCCTTTACTATAATGAGTTCAAAAGGCTCACCATTTCGTTTCACAACGTGATAATCTATATTCCCATCAAAGTTATTATCTATCTGCCTGTTGAGTAGATATAAATCGGTTTCTTGTTTGCTTTTAGAGTTATAAGTGTTATTTATTTTCTGAAAATAAGTTATATCCATAAGTCACCACCTTAACCGTAATCGTATTGGCTGTGATCTATGGTTTTTCTTTTTCCCGTTTCTCTGTCTGTTGCTATATAGCGTGAAATCTTATTAATGTTTTCTCTCTTAATATTTGCAAGCATATCCTCAAAGGTCTTGCGTTCAGAACTAGGAGAGAACTGATTCAAGTCACTTGGGGTCATTCTTATTTTGAACGCCTTTAAGAGTGCTTCGTCACGCTCAAAATAAACCTCATACATAAGTGAAGAAATCAGTCCTATTTCCCGTTGTGTCAATTCAAAGTTAAAAGACTTGTTTTCCATATCATAATCATAAAAGTCTACATCGGGTTCACATTTTGACATCAGCAAATCTACTGCATCACAAATATATCCAGTTGCTTGTTCTGTAACAAGGTCTTGCACTTCGAGGACAGGCACATTATAATACGCAAAGAAATCGGCATCCTTTTCTATACGTTTCAGAAAACGAGAAATTACTGTATCAAAAGAAGTTGTCTGCCCCATTTTGACACCTCCTGTTAAGATGACTTCTTAGGAGGTCTGCCAGCCTTCTTCTTAGGGGCTTCTGCATCAACTTTTGTTGTGTTAGAATTTCCGGCAGAATCCGAAGTCTGACTTGCCATTAACTTTTCCATCATCTGTTTCATCTGTTCAATCTGTTCTTGCAGTTTTGCGTTCTGTTCCGAAAGTTCTTTGACCTGTTCATTTGAAACCTTCTTTTCTTCAACTCTAGGATTGAGAACAATAGATGTTATACGCTGTCTCTTCTGAAGTTCATCATATCTACGATCAACAACATTCTTTACCTTGCTTGAAATATCAATTCCCTCACCAAGAAGTTTAAACATAACAATTCTAACTCTATCAAAATAGGTGATACTTGTTATATCAAGAATCCTCTGTAACCCCTCCATTGTAGGATTAGTAAGAATTTCTCTTATATCTTCGTTAGTAAGAATATCTCTCCAATTAGGTACTCTAAGAGCAGTAAATATTTCTTCTTTCTCATCTTCATTGAAAGTGAGCCAACCAGTAACGAGTATGTCTGTATTGCTACAAATATACTGAAGTTCGTTTATCGGTATATCTTGCATTGTAGGATTAATACCGTCTCTTGAAGCATTAAACTTGTAATGCTCCTTTGAACTATCTACAAAAACGTCATTCTCATTATAATTAAGAACCGTTATATTCTGTAAATTAATTTTAGACATAATTTGTACCTGCTACTCAAAATATGAACAAATATACCCATATTGAGAAAATTCCTGCTTCTACCTATATGCTTTTGTATTATTACTAATACTACTCACAAGTTCTTGTATAGTCCACAGGCGTAAATTCCCGACTCGCCATCGGTACATACTTACAATAGCTTGTTTATGCTATGCTGTAAGTTTGACAATCTCTAAGATTAAGACTTGCGTTGTAATCTCTATCTTCCGTATAACCACACTCATTACAGTGATACGTTCTATCTGATAATTTCAAATCAGATTTGACACTACCACAACAATGACAAGTTTTACTTGAAGGATAGAAACGGTCAACAACTCTTAATTCAATTCCATATTCATTACACTTAGCAAGTAACCTTGTTCTAAGCTCAAAGAATTTCTGCTGTGCAATCGCTTTGGAGAGATGTTTGTTTTTCATCATACCTGACACATTCAAATCCTCAATAGTAATCCACATTGGTTTGGTTTTCACCAATTCTGATATTACTTTGTTGACATAATCTATTCTTATGTTGCCAAGCCTCTGATAGAGTTTCTGTACCTTTAGCTTTTGCTTTTGGATATTTTGTCGAGTAGCTTCTCCTTTCAAATTTTTATTAAGTTTCTTGTAGCTTTCGTATTTCCTCGATAAGCTACGCTGTTCTCGCCTAAGTTTCTTTTCGAGTTTCCTTATTTGAGAACTTTTGTTGATATTCTTATAAGTTTTGCCATTTGAGCAAATAACAAAATCTTTTAAACCTAAGTCAATACCTATCCCAAAATCATTTAATATAGGCTTTTGTCGTTCTTGTTCATCAACTAAAACAGATACATAATATCTACCCGCTTTATAAGAAACAGCTCCACTTTTGATTATATGTGTATTTGGGTTTGTAGGAATATAACCTTTTTCTTTTAATCTTACCCAACCAAGTGCAGGAATTTTAATTCTGTGTCTTTCACAAGAGATAATTACCTTAGCATCGGTTTTCACAAAATACATTTTTACATCTGATTTTGTTTTCTTCTTAAACTTTGGGAAATGTGATCTTCCTTTGAAAAAATTCTTAAAAGCTCTTTCAGCGTTCATAATGCTTTGCTTAACCGACTTGCTACTAACTTCTTTTATCCAGTGAAGATCAGGATGATTAGGAATGAACTCATTATTTAACCACTTAGAAAAATCCATTCCCGATACAAAACGTTTCTCGTTTTTATATATCTCTTGATTGTGAGCAAGATAAAAATTGTAAACGTATCTGCAAACCCCGATAGTGCGGTTAATTATTTGTTTCTGTTCAGGGGTTGGATTTATTTCGGTTTTGTAACTCTTTAGCAATTTCTTCGTCCCCTTCAATCTGTTTTTTATACTTCCTTAAACCGTATATGCGACAGCTAAAAACGTGTATGATAGATATTAAATCGTTAACTAATTCTTGTTCTGGTGATGCTTTTTCGTTATTAACAACGATAATTTCAACACCATTAGATTTAAGGAAACGTTCAAACCATTCATATCCGAAACGTATAAATCTGTCTTTATGTGCAACAATAACAGTCTTTATTAGCCCAAGCATACAATCTTCAATAAGTTTATTCCATTTTTTACGATTGTAATTTAATCCGCTTCCCACATCTTCAAAGATTTCGTCAACAATAATACCTTTTGCATTAGCATATTGTTTTAAGTATTCAACTTGATTTTGCAAGTTGTCTTTTTGGTTCGATGTAGATACTCTTGTGTATATAACCGTCTTTCCATGTTTACTATTACCGTCACCCATATAATCTACATATTGTTTATGGGTATAATAACGTCTATCTGTTGGGGTGCGATATGCTTTAAGTTTACCTTCCTTATCCCAACGCTGTAATGTTTTAACAGACACGCCTATCATTTCAGCAAATTCTTGTGGCTTATAATTACTCATATAAAAACTCCTTTGTTTTCCTTATGAATACATTGTATCACATCTGTCCACGTTTGTCAATGATTTATTGAATTGTTTTTCGTATCCTTTACATTTAATGTGAGTTGGACAAATTAGTCCAAAACCAACCCACTGGTTTTCCCAATTATATTTAAACAAAGGAAGGCGGTTGGGTAGACCGCCGTATCGTGAGCGACACTATCCTTTGCTTATAACATAAAAATAGATGGTACTATTAGTCTGTAAGCACCATCTTGCAGCAGTTCTCAATGTTAGTAATGCCAACAGAGTATGTGAAATCCTTAACTCTGATTATTACCTTTTCGTTGCTGTTATCAAAATCCTCATATGTATGAAGCTCACCCTTCATATCAAGGTCGCCAACTATACCAGCAACACCATAAATACGCTTATCAGGAAGAAGAAGCTGACCCTTACCTGTCTTTCTAGCACCTGAGATGGATGCGATTCTAACACCGTCAAGGAACTTAACCAGACCATATCTGTTAAAGTCATCCTTCTGCTTTTCAGAAAGATAATTCTCATAGCCACTCATTCTGTAAAGTGCCTGAGCATACTTGCTAAGACATACTGCAACAGCATCGGGGTTTCTATCGAGAAGATAAAGTGTCATCTTGTCAACAGCAGGCTGTGTAGGAGCAGAACCACCGGCTGTTATAAGCTGGTCGCCACCAACGATAGCACTATCAATCATTGAGAATACATCATAGAATAATGCATTCTGAAGCGCTTCCTTTGCATAAGTAGCGAGAGTGGCAACACTCTTAAAACCATTCTTGCGAAGGTCAGCATATGAAACGTCTGTTTCTACCTGTCTGTTCTTTGTAATAGGTTTGATTGCAGTTGTATCAATCCAACTTCTATCAACAGTACCGCCCTTTGCAGACTCAATAGCCTCAAGTGTGTTCTTAGGCGTCTTAGTATACTCTACATCGTCAAACTCTCCGATAGAACCTCTGTTAAACATTGTATCAAGAAGCTCATCGGGAGCATTATAAATTTCCTCTGTAACAGTCTTGTTTACAAAAGCAGCAATTTCTCTGTTGTCATCATAACCCTTCTTGCCGATTTCCTTTGCCCAACAATCTGCAACGTTATAAATATCCTTTTCTTCTGAAGTGAGAGACTGCTTATATTCAACCTTCTCAGCAACTTCAAACATCGTGCCGGGCTTTTCCATAATCTCAGCGATTTCTGTATTTAATGCCATATTATTTTTCCTCCTTTATTTTATTGTTTAATCCAATTAGGATGCGTTCTTGCCTACAGTATCTGATACTTCTACAATAACGAGCTTGTGACCGTTATCTGTGTAGAAACCACCACACACATACTTAGATGCAACTGTTGTAGCAGCCTTAACAATTTTACCTGCTGTATTTGCAGAAAGTCTTACGCCAGCAACTATACCAGTTTCTACATAAGCATCTGTCGCAAATCTCTCGCCGGGAAGATAGTTAATCAGCTTGCCAAAGTCACCTTCAACAAGAGTAGTGAAGTCTGCATCGTAATCTGACATATTCTCTCTAGCAGCATTAATACCCGTAGGGATTCTCTCCTTATCTACAAAATATAAATCTGCTGCTGTCTCTGCACTTGCAAACTCAAATGTTTTGTCTGTTTCGTTCTTTACAACCGCCATACCAGTTGTAATAGTTTCCTCGCCAGCCTTATAACTTGAAACGGCGGGCTTACCTATAATTACCTGAAGTTCTCTCAGCATATTTTTTCCTCCTTTTGTTTTTTACTTGTTTATAAATTTTCTCATAAGGGACACAGCATCTGTGTCCTCACAATTTAAATTGCTTGCAATATGTAATTCATTGATTTCAGAAGTATCAACCTTTACATCCTTAGAGTTATCCACCGAAGCAGATAATCTTTCCCCGACAATTGCCATCAGTGACTTCTTATCAAGCTCATTTACATAACCGCTAAGTTCCTCTGATTTTTCAATTTCTTCTCTTGTAATTTGTCCACTCTTAATAACTGAAGCAATTAAATCTTCTTTCTTCTGTGCAAGCTCTGATGCAATCTTTTCCTGTTCCATTTCTGTAAACTTCTGCTTGTATTCAGCAAGTTCTGCGTTGTCAGCCTTGAGTGTGGTTATTTCAGCACTCGCCTTTACAATAAGTTCATCCTTTTCAGAAATTGTCTTTTCATATTCAGAAATAGTAGTATTAATGTCTTTAACAGATATAGTAAGAGTAACCTTTTCAGGTTCACTTACGGTCACTTCATCATTCTGAACAGAATATGTAAATTTAAGATAATCTAATTCAGAATTGCCGTCATATTCACACCACACTTCTTTTTCTTCGGGGAATAAATAAGCAACCCAACACCAATCACCTAACTTTTTACGACACTCTTCTGAAAGTTTTCTACGCAAGTCTGAAGAAGTGAGAGCAGATGTTTCAGTAGAAGCAGAAGCCTTCTTTTTCTTACATTCTCCATCTTCTTTGTCTTCTATTTTATCATCGGCATCTGTTTCTTTATCGTTATCAACATCTTTGTTTGATTCATCTGTTTTTGTAGAAGTGTCTTCAGTAATATCATTAGATATATCGGTTTCGTTAGAAGTCTCAGTATTTTCTACAGAGACTTCAATCTCTTCATTAGATTTTTCAATATCCTTGTTTGTTTCCAAAGTATCATCCTCCTTTTCTTGATTTTTTATATCTAAACCTTGACTAATAATGTCACGGGATAGAGCTTCAGCAAATTCCACATCATAATTAGTTGATGCGATTTCTAAAAGTCCGCTTGAATCATAGGCAGGGGATACTTGTTTACCTAACAAACAATGTCCAATAAATCTACCTACATCAATGATTTTTGTCATAAGACCATCTACAATTCCTTGATGAGATTTTTCTATCGCAATTTCCCAACTTGTATGAAGAGTGCCATCTTTGATTCTGCTTACAATAATTCCACAAGCCTTTGTAAACCTTTTCCATATTTCGCAAGAAGCAACAATTACTTCTTGGGCATCTATTGTTTCGATTGATACATCAAAAAAAGTACCAAAAGCATCTGTGTCAAACTCTACCTCTGGATACTCATTACCATATTCATCTACTTTATTTACTAATTTCACATTATGACCAGTAAAATCATAAGTTCCATCATATTTCATCTTAATTTTACCAACCAAAGGTTTATTTTTTAATGTGGCTAACCAATTCTCAATACCATCTCTATTTAAAGAAACCCCGTTTTTGTTCCGACCAAAATCACAAATGATAAACTTTGCAATATATGAATCTGGATTGGAATTATCTTCAGCTAAATAGACCTGAGAACTGTATAAAGTAATGTGTTCCATTTTACCTCCTTTCTAAGAAGCATAATTGCACAATCCAATAATAGCCCCTCGTTTTAAATATTTTCTAATTGTAGGCTTTGAATGCTTTAATATTTTAGATATATCGCCAACGCCTACATCCTCATTAAATAGTTCACATGCTTTTACGACATTACTACTATATAATGCATACCTATTACATTCTACCCAATCAATTTTGTCAATCTGATCTTGTGAAAGAAAATCAGATGATATGATGTTGCTTTTTACCCATTCTAAGTCTGAATGATAACAATTTATTTGAAAATAGTATTTAATCCCATTCTCTTTTGCAATTTGCATCTTATAATTATCGTTTTTTTTGTTGGTCAATAATTTTTCTACCCATAAATTTATTAGTATAGTGTTGTTCTCCATGTACCTCTAAAATACATGACATACCATTCTTATAATTTGAAATATAAAAATCATATTCTTTTCTATCAGACCAAGGAAACGTTTTGTGTATGTCATATTCAATATTTAATTGATTCAATAAAGATATAGTAAATTTTTCTGAATAACTTATATAATCACTACAAAATGGACATGCCAATCCAAAAGTTGTAACTTGATAAATGGGTTTATCTTTTACAAGACTTTTACAACATGGGCAGTTCCAGTCTGCCCTAATTTCTGATCCTTTTGTAACTTTATATCCTAGTTCTTTATCTACTAGCATACTGGCAACATCTGGATTTGCTGTGTGCAAATCATTAACGCCAACCACAATTGCATTTCTTCCCCTATTACAAACTGGACATCCTGTCGGATGCTTGCTATGGATCAAATTACATGGTAGTGCCTCCCATTCATATCCATCAATTTTGCATCTGCACAAAACATGAGTTCTTGAATCTACATATTCTCCAATTACATCTATGTTTGGATTTATTTCACTTAGCCTAGATATAAATTCTTTATGCCCGATATTTCTTGAATTGTCTATTAACTTATTTTTCTTGCATAGTGGACAAATTGCTTTGTTTTGTGTAATGCTTCTTTGGCTTGCATAAAAATTGATGTTATGTATTTTGCAATTGCATAATACCTTTTGCTTCATACTGATAAAATCTGAAATAATTTCAATATCATCTCTCGCATAATTTACTCTTTCCATAAATTCCTCTTTTGTTACTAGATACCAATGAGGTCTTCTTTGAGGATTATAGTAAATTTTTTGAGCAATTATTCTCCATTCTCTATTAGTCGGAATGTGTAATAATGTTATCTCATCATTTAAACCAGTAAATTCACTTATAACTTTTATATTTTTATTTTGTCCTTCTACTTTTTGTGTAAACTGCTCTTTAGTTATCTTATTCAATATATCTTTCCTCCAAATTATTTATCCAAATTAAATATTCCCTACTTACTATTTCTCCATTTAAAAAGAAGTTCTGTTATTCTGTCTGTTGAATTGAATACCCAAAACTTCTTTTTTGTCTTTTCATGAATAGAAGAGAGTATAACCTGTTCTCCATTAGAAACGAAAAATTCCTTTAATGGATAACTGTAACAATAAAAATATTTATCCAAATTATTCCTCCAAGTTATCATTCGATCCCACGATTCCTAACTCAATACCAAAATCTTCACTTAATTTTTCCCGTGAAATTGGTATTTTATCTCTGAACCTCCCACGACTAAAGTCGCAGGATTCTTGGGAAATCTTTTCTAATGAAAAGATATTTACCAAGCTATCCCCATAGTCCCTACGGTTCTTACATATGTTATATGTTAATGTTCTTATTCCTTCATTCAGAATGTTTATACTGGCATTTATATCCCTGTCATGATGTGTACCACATTGTGGGCAATCCCACACCCTGACACCAAGATTTTTTATTTCAGTATTTTTATATCCGCATACACTGCATAACTGAGAACTTGCAAAGAATTTATCTACATTAACAACTCGCTTGCCATACCAAATTGCTTTGTATTTAAGTTGCCTTACAAATTCTGACCAAGATACATCTGATATTGCCCGTGCAAGTTTATGATTTTTAATCATATTCTTGATCTGTAAACTTTCGATGCAGATTATATCGTTGGCTTTAATTAGTTTGGTAGATAACTTTTGTAAAAAATCCTTTCTTTGATTAGAAATTTTTTCAAATTGCCTTGCTACTTTTATTCTTGCTTTATTACGATTAGAACCGCCTTTTGATTTTTGAGATAATTCCCTTTGTAACTTTGCAAGTTTGCATAAAGACTTTTTAAGATATTTAGGATTTTTTATCATTTCTCCATTGCTTGTAACACAAAACTCTTTAATGCCTAAATCCAAACCTACCATACTACCAGTTTTCTCTAATGGTTTTATCTCAATATCAGTGCAACAAAGCGATACATAATACTTTCCACTTGGCTCTTGTGAAACGGTTGCATTAAGTATCCTCCCTTGCGGTATCTGTTTATCTCTGATTTTAATTGTTCCAATCTTCGGTAATTTGATATGCTTATCTAAATATTGAATATTGCTATTTATGCACTTAGATCTCTGTCTCTTATACACATCTCCGAGCCCACGAGACATCTCAGGATC
>ERZ1026956.793-NODE-793-length-17201-cov-6.327773_pt1 | contig 17201 bp, 10 predicted proteins | sample MGYA00519301_ERZ1026956 | MGnify/ENA primary metagenome ERZ1026956 (study PRJEB26926, sample SAMN06164521) | human gut metagenome | biome: ENVO:00009003; feature: ENVO:2100002; material: ENVO:00002003 | host: Homo sapiens | place: USA | collected 2012 ...
GCACCAGATGACGATCCAGATCCAGATGACGATCCAGATCCAGATGACGATCCAGCACGTAGAAGTCCGTCACGGAAGGGCAAGAAGGGCAAGAAGGATAGCGATGATGATGACTCCGCTACCCTCACCGCAATCAAGGAACTTACAAAGGCTGTTGCTACACTCCAAGGCGATGTAACTGCATTGAAGTCTGGCAATACCACAAGCAACCGTACCGCAAAGGTAAGGGAACTGCTGAAGGACACAGGTAAGTTCGGAGAGCGTCGGCTTAAATCTTTCTCTCACATGAAGTTTGAGAATGAAGAGGAGTTTGAGGACTACCTCGATGAGTTGAAGGAAGATATTGAGGAAGAGAACAAGGAAAGACTTGAAAAGGGTCTTGAAAAGCTTGGACGAATCCCTGCTCCCGATACCAAACCTCAGCCAAAGGAGGAAGATAAGTTAATGTCTGATGATGAAGTCAAGGAGCTGGCTAAGATGTAATCATCTATTGTTTCATTTATAAATTATTAGATTATGGTAGCAGAAGACTACAAGCCAAAAACCAAAGGCTACGACATGGGTAAGGACGCTGTGGTTATCCGTCAGTATCTCGGTGGTATCACAGGCGGTAGAGCACTCGACTACGCCAACTTCAAGGATGAGGTTATTCAGGCAGGTCACATCATTGTCCGCAAGAAGGTTGATGATGTTTATGAGTATTCTCCACTTGAAACCGAAGATGGCAAGTACAAAGATAAGGCTAGCGAAGCAGAATTTGCTGGTGTTGTCGTTCGCTCACGCATGAAGGGTGAAGCGGTTGCCATTATGGATAATGGTCGCGTGAATGATGTGGCAATGCCTTATCAGTTCAAGGACGAAACTCAGAGAACCGCCATCAAGACAGCTCTCCCAAGTCTTATTTTTGAGCATGACTAAGTTGTGCTCTAGTTTTTAACTTAAAAGATTGTTTATATGAACGAATCACTTTTTATTCAGTTTATCCGAGCTATCTTCCCTAAACTTAGCTTGTATGTTAAGGAGAAGGAGAATCCGAAGGAGCGTACCTATCTTTACAAGGAGATGCTTACCGATGTGTATTCTCCAGATCAGAAGTGGGAAGGTTCATCAGCTAAGACCACATATGTAGCTGCCGACATCGTTGAGATGGATTCAGACATTCCTTTGAAGAAGCGTGGTCAAATCGCAACCTCTAATGGTAAGTTGCCAAAGATTGCGATGAAGAAGATTCTTTTCGAGTCTGATATCAACAACATCAACATCATGAAGGCTCAGTATGAGAACATTGTAGCGAGAGCCAATTCATTTCAGGCGCAAGGCTTGGTTGAGCAGGCTACATCAACACGACAGGCTGCTAAAACTGCAAAGGCTCGTATCATCAATAAGCTCATGAATGATGGTGTCGCTTGTTCTGTCGGTCTCGAAGAGCGTAACGAAATGAACTTCTTGGCAGGTCTCTCTAATGGTATTATTGCCGTTGAAGATGCAGACAATTCGGGTAAGGCTATCCGTGTTGACTATGGATATTTTAAGGCAAACTGCTTCAAAACAGCAACCAATGGTGTTACTACCCGTGATGATTTCGAGAAAATCTTCGATAAGGCAAATGCCGATAACAATACCATCATACAGGTTATGCTCGCTAAGACGCAGATTAAGAAAATCCGCAAGGAGCAATGGGCAAAAGAGCTTGTTGCCGACTACGAGGGTAAGACTTATACCGAAAATACCAAGCTCAAGACACCATCGGAGTCAGCTTTCTCGGAAGCATTCGAGGATGAGTTCGGTGCAGCCATCAAGGTTATCAACCGAACCGTGATTATCGAGAAGAACGGAAAGCCAAAATCAGTTAAGCCATGGAATGAGAATAACATTATCTTCATCTGTAACACCAACGTAGGCTCTTTCGTTTGGGGTACCCTTGCAGAAGACACCAACCGAGTAGCAGGTGTTCAGTACTCTAACGTTGACAGCTACAAGCTTATCTCTAAGTACTCCAAGAATGAGCCATCTTTGCAGGAGGTTACCGCAGGACAGGCTATCTGCTTACCAGTAATCGAGGACGTAGATCAGATTTATATGCTCACTACCAAGTCTGAGGAGGTTGATACGAATGCCGAGTCTACCGATGATACCGACCAGTATACAACTTACAAGGGTAAGAAGTATAAGAAGGCTGACCTCATCGCTGCTTTGAAGGCTGCTGGTGTCAATGTGAAGACTAACTCAACCGATGAGACTCTGATTAAGGCTCTCAACTCACTCAGCGATGAGGAGGAAGCCGAAGTTCTCTCTAAACTCACTCCAGAGGTTTAATTTGAATTGATATGAAGACAATAAAGCAAGCATTGATTGATGAAATCCACTACCCTATCCCTTTAGGATTCGTGGAGAATAAGATGATAGAACGTCAGCTTAATGGTGATGATGAATATACATTTGAGGTCGCTCAGTCCAAGGAATGGAAAGGTGCGCTTGCTGATTGTCTGTACTCTCTCATACAAGCTGTAAGCTTATCCGAGTCAGACAAGAGCATTGGAACACTATCTGACAAGGATAAGGAAAGGCTGCTAGTACGAATAAATGCTTTATACAAAACCATCGGTGAATCCCCTGCACTTGGGCAACCGATGGTTTATATAGGAGGTTAAGATATGGCTGTATTGGATTTCGCTGCTCATACCCTAGATTACCTACACGTAACTGATGGGTATGAAGACGATAACGGAGACTATGTTCAAGGCTCAGAAGAATGGGTGGAGAACTATTGTAAGTGTGATATTGTTCCTGCTGGCAAGGCAAACGTTATCACTATCCCCGATGGTTCTGCCAAGAACTATTCCTACACCATCTACAACCTTCCTAGAGCATGCCGAGATTTCAAGTACGGAGACAAAATCCGTGTAAAGCTCTTCGGAAACGAAGTGAAGGAATTTGTTGTACTCGGCTTCCATCGTTATCAACTGCAATGTAAAATATGGGTATAAAACTCTCAACCCCTCAGTCTGCGCTCGATAACTTTTTTCAGTCCGCTATGGCGATAATAAAGCAAGAAATCCTCACTGCTTATGCCAAGCTAGGAGAAGAATGTAATGCAAGGATAAGAGACCGCTCGGCAGAGGAAAGTTGGATAGACCATACAGGAAACCTACGAAGCTCCATCGGTTATGCCATCTTTGACTACGGAAGGAAACAAGTAGAATCAGCCTTTGCTTCCATAGGCAATGGTTCTAATGGTTCACAAGAAGGAAGACAAATGATAGCTGACCTAGCCAAGGAATACTCACAGGTTTACGCATTGGTAGTAGTCGCGGCTATGAACTATGCAGACTTTGTAGAAGCTAAAGAAAATAAAGATGTGCTTGCATCCACTGAGTTATGGGCTCGTTCCGTCGTTGATGGTAAACTAAAGCTCGCTGTGGATAAAGCTGTAAGTAGAATCAATCAGATAAAGCTATGAAATCGGATATTGATATTAAGGATGATGTGTACAACATTATCTCTTCTTCTAAATTAAAGACTGCTGTAACAGGTAGTCTTTGCAAGCGAGGAAGACCATTCTATGGAACAGGTACAACTGGCAAGGAAGATATTTGCATCTCAGTGCTAGCAAATCAAACCTCGCAAATCCAAGAAGCTTTCGTGAATGTAAACATCTATGTTCAAGATCAAGCTATCACAAAGAAAGGCAATACCCGAAAGGAAGAGAACACGGCAAGGCTCCGTGAGTTATGCCAACTCTCTTTCTCTACCTTCGAAGCAGTTCATGGATCGGATTTCCGTTTGTCTATGAGCGAACAGAGGGTAATAGCTTGCGAGGGCACAAGAGAGCACATCATTAATAACAAATTATTGTATCAAACTATAAACGATTAAGATTATGTCAGTAACAACATGGGGAAAACCATCCATCTATGTTCGTGACCTTAGTGATGCTACAAACAACTGGAAGAAACTCGACACTCCAAAGGAGGACACTACCCAGCTGAACCCTACCAAGGGTGATACAACAGAAGCTAAGGAGGAAGGTGGCGGTATTGTCGATTCAAAGACAACTAAGTCCACCTACGAACTCGTTTATCAAGAGTTCATCAAGAAGGGCTTATCTCAGCCTTTCCCTACAATTGATGGACTTATCGAAGGGAACTACGCTATCGCTGTTCAGCCGGAAGATGCAGAGAACCCTGGCTGCTATATCGGCAAGTCAACCGTAAGCGTGGAGGAGTCATATTCTTCAGCGGATGGTGCTTTGATGCAGTACACCCACAAGGCTCTTGTGCCAGAGGGTGACGAAGTAGCAAAGACCACCAACAAAAAGGGTGAGACCGTATATTGTCAGTTCCGTTGGCGCATCATCACAGCCAAGAAGGCTAATGGAAAGACAGACGAATACGTTCTTACATTCAAGCATCCTGCAGGTGCTACAGACACAACAATGGAAATAACCATTCCAACAAACGGACAGGTCGAAGGTGAACCCTAAGGCAATACGTTGATTTCCTTTCACCCTTCAGCCGATTGAGGGTTATCAGTCGGCAACCTACCCAAGTAGCTCAGTTGGTTAGAGCGAGACCAAAGTCCGTCACATGAAATCCAGTTGGTCTTTAAAATGCTGGTTGAAAGACGCAGGTTCGAGTCCTGCCTTGGGTGCTAACAAATTTTATTGGCTTATGAAGAATGACATCGAAATTGGCGCTATTATAGCCATGGTGTTAACAGATACACCTCTAGGCATACAGGTAGGTAGAAGACATTTGTTTATCTACCCTCAGACTTTAGGCAAGATGTATTTGACTGCTCCATTGATTAAGCAGCTAGGTATCAAAGATGATAACTTAAAGCTGAATCCCCTCATTGAAGCACTTCGTGTAGTAGAGGAGAATCGAAGTCTTTGCTGTAAGATAATAGCCTACCACACTCTTCAGAAGAAATCCGATATGCTCAGTTCACGCATATTGAAGGCAAGGGAAAACATCATCTTCAAGTTCTGTGATAACGATGACATAGCAACCCTTCTCATCACCATACTCTCAGACAACAAGCTTCACGACATCATCACGGAATGTGGAATAGACAAGGAAGCGGAGCGTATGGAGAAGATAAACCAAGCCAAAGACTCCAGCAATCAGTATATCTTTGGTGGAAGAACCATTTGGGGCTCTCTCATCGACGCAGCTTGCGAGAGATACAAGTGGACCCTTGACTATGTTCTGTGGGAAATATCATACAACAACCTCACGCTTATGATGAAGGATAAGATAACTTCCATCTATCTATCCGATGAGGAAAGAAAGAAGGCTCACATTCCATCAGCAACAGAGAAGGTCTTCAGCGGAGATAACAAAGAGGACATCATGGAGCTGATCAGACAGAGCGAAGAGAATCCAATTTAACCTCCTTCACTAACAAGAACAAAGTAAAGAATAAAGGTTTGGGTGAGGAGGTGCACCTTTACGTAATTGACAGAATAAAAAAATGGCAAGTATCAAGTTTGACATAACAGGTGACAATTCATCCGTACTGAAAGCCTTTCGAGGGGTGCAGGATGGAGTATCACAGACAGCAAGAGCAGTCGAGCAGCAGGGTCAGAGCATTGAGAATGTTTTCAATCGCATCAAGTCCGTTGCATCGATGGCTTTCGCTGGCTTTACGGCAAAGGAAATCATCAGCACACTGGGTACTGTCCGAGGAGAGTTTCAGCAGTTTGAGATTGCCTTTGAAACCATGCTCGGTAGCGGGCAGAAGGCAAAGGGAATGATTTCGGACCTCGCCAACCTTGCTGCTTCTACACCTTTTGACATGAAGGGTGTGGTAAATGGCGCAAAGCAGCTCCTTGCATACGGATTTGCAGCCAATGAGATTACCGATACCATGAGAAGGCTCGGTGACGTATCAGCAGGATTGGGATTGAACTTGCAGGACCTCACATGGCTCTATGGTACCACGATGGTGCAAGGTCGATTGTTCACAAGAGACTTGATGCAATTTACAGGTCGCGGTATTCCTTTGACGGAGGAGCTTGCCAAGCAGTTCGGAGTTACCAAGGATAAGGTTTCGGAATTGGTGACCGCAGGTAAGGTTGGTTTCCCCGAAGTTAAGAAGGCTATCGAAAGTCTTACCAATGAAGGCGGCAAGTTCGGTGGATTGATGGAAAAGCAATCTCACTCTATTACTGGACAGATAAGCAATATCCAAGACACCATCGAAATGGCTATTAATGACCTCGGCACACAGACCGAAGGCTTGATGAATGATGCTTTGGATATCACATCTAAGGTTATCGACCATTGGAAGGAGATAGGTGAGGTTATCCTTGCAGCCGCATCTGCCATCGGTCTTTATAAGGCAATGGCAGTTAGTATAGCAGCCTTTGACACAGCAACAACAAATGCAGGATATGCAGCCGAGTTGTCAGCTCTTGAATCTTTGCTCCCTATGAAGGAAGAAGCAAAGAAGACAGACCTTGAAGAAGCAGTAGCCAAAGGTCAGTTATCAGCAGCACAGGCAGAGTTGGTAGCATCTAAGCGTGAAGAGGTCGCGGCTTACGTTGCCGAACTACAGGCGCAGGCAAAAGCAAAGGCAGACGCAGCCACCGCAGCCGCAGAGGAAGTGAAGGCATTGGAGAACAAACTTGCTATGCAGGATAATGAGGTTCAATCACTCCAAGATGCTTACGATGCCCTGGAATCCTATACAGATGGGCAGAAGGTAGAGACAGCAGAAATCAAACTCAACACTGCCGTTAACGAAAGGAACACCATCGCAAAGCAACTCCAAACGGCTAGAGAAACTGCTGCAACCGCAGCCACAGAAGCAAATACAGCAGCCAATACGGCTAACACTGCATCCCAAGGTTTGAATACCGCAGCTACCGCTAGAGATACCGCAGCCAAAGGAATATGGGCACAGGTCACCCTTCTCTGCAAAAGGGCACAGGACGCATGGAATGCTTCTATGTTCTCAAGTCCTCTTTTTTGGATAGCTGCCACCATCGCAGCAGTAACCTATGCCGTATATAAGCTTGCTACCGCAGAAACAGCACATGAAACGGCAGTGAGGAAATCCAATGAAGCATGGGATGAGTTTGACAGCAAAGTCAAGGAACGTCAGCAGAATATCGAAAGCCTTATCAGAACTATTCAGTCTGAGACAGCTACAGAATACGAGAAGGCAGAAGCTTACCAAAAACTCTCCAACCTCGCACCTCAGCTAACGGAACAATACTCACAAGCTCAACTTGCATCAGCCGATTTTGCTAAGACGCAGAAGGAAGTTGCCGAGAGCATGGATGAGTTAAAGTACGACAAGGCAGTTGAGGAAGTTGAGAAGTACCGAAAGAAGGTTGAGGAGCTTCAAATGCAACTCAGAGCAGACGCAGCCAATGGCGGTCAAGGTAGCATCGCTATCTCATCACAGATAAACCAAGCCAAAGAAGACCTTGACCAAGCAGAAGAAAAGCTTTCCAACATCATCCAACTTCGAGACCAAGCAGCCGAGAATGCAAAGCCTATCGAAGTTCGCTTGCAAGAAGCACAGGAGAACGAAAGTGTACGTCAAGAAATCTTTGACTTCTATGACGAAGCAATCAATCTGGCCAACGATTGGCAAGCTGCCAACGAAACCATCAACTACGCCACAGGTGAGAGTAGATTGGATGCGTTCATCAATAAGGCTCAGAAAGAGATAGCAGGTCTTCGAGAGGACATCAAGAACAATCCTGCTGATCTGAATCTCCGCATGCAGGAGTCTGAGAAAACAAAGGTTCTGAACAACCTCTTAACGATGAAGCGGAATTGGGCGGTCACTGGTGCTACGACCATTCCTTTGATTTTCAAGGCTCAATGGAACACCGCCAAACAATCCCTCAACCAAGCAAAAAAAAGAGCACAAGCGTTGGCTAACAATGGTTCTACGGAAACCTATCAGCAAGCTTACAACAGGACGCAGCGTGAATATAACGCAGCCAAGAGGAGGGTTGCTGCTATGGAGAGAAATAAGAGCAAATACACCGCTTCTCAGTACGAAACCGCCACCCAAAACTTGAAAGCAGCCAAGGATGCCTACTCGAAACTAGGTGGTGATGTAAGCGGAAGGGCAGCAAGAGCGGCAGTTACAGCTCGTAAGACTCGCATTAAGGAAGAAAACAAGACTATCAAAGCCCAAGAGGATTTAAACAACCGCTTAAAGACTTTGCAGCAGAAAAATACAGATGAAACTATCTCCCTCATGCAGGAAGGCACGGAGAAGAAGCTTGCTCAAATCAAGAACGACTATGCCAAGCGCAAAGCCGAAATTGACAAGCAGGAAGCAGAGTTCAAGAAGAAAAACAAGGAAGCTGGCAAGAAAGTAACCCTTACCTCTGTTCAGTCCAATGCCCTCAATAAGGCTAGAGACCTCGCTACCCAAGAGTATAATAAGAAGCTTGATGAGGTCAACAGGGAAGCCCTTACCTCTATGCGCGACTACTTGAAGGAGTATGGTTCACTCTATCAGCAGAAGCAAGCCATTGCCGAGGAGTACGAAGAGAAGATTGCCAAGGCTCAGACGGAAGGCGAAAAGCTCTCTCTTCAGCAGCAGAGAAAGAAGGACCTCCAAACCATCGAGATAAATGCCATCAGACAGAACATCGATTGGGGAAGCGTCTTCGGAGACTTCGGTGCTATGTTCAAGGACCAACTGGAGCCTACCATTGAGAAGCTGCAGGAACTGTCCAAGAGCACAACAGATGTTAATGAGCAGAAGACTATACAGGAACTTATCTCCAAGTTACAAGGCTCTGCCACCATCTGGAATAGTGACATCTTTAAGAAGGTTTCGGACGACATCAACTCCTATCAGTCAGCCATGCAGGGCTATATTGATGCACAAGAGCGAGAGATTGAAGCCACGAAAGCTGTCACCAAGGCGCAGGAAGACCTCGCTAAGGCTAAGAAGAGTGGTGACAAGACAAGTATCAGCAAGGCTGAAGCCAACCTCTCTAGAGCGCAGGGCGTACTTGCTACCGCATCTAACAACGTTTTGGAGTTCGGTTCATCAGTTCAGAAGGCATCATCAGACTTACAGATATCTTCACAGAAGGCAGTTTCTATGTTCCAGCAGCTTGAAAATGGCTTGCAGGGTCTTACATCGGGGTCGCTCAAAGGCATAGGAAACTCTATTCTAGGGCTTGACAAGCTTTTCGGTGGCACTATGCAGAAGGACGTTGCCAACACGCTTGCAAAGGGCATCCAAGGGTTGCTCGGTAAAGATAGTGACGCAGCCAAATCTCTGACGAAAGCTTTAGGGGATAGCGGTATGGCAGGTGAAATAATCTCCGCAATACTCGGCATCCTCGATATTCTGAAAGATGGCTTCGGAACACTCGTCAGCAACCTCATGGACACGGTCTTTGGCGCAGTAACGGGCATCCTCGATGATGCTCTATCGGGTGACATCGTTATGAAGCCATTGAAGAGTATCGGGAACAACGTTTCTCATATCCTCAACACGCTTTCATTCGGTGGCTTTAATAGTCTGTTCGGTGGAGATGGAAATGCAAAGAAAGTCAATGACACCATCGAAAGACTGACGGATAGAAACACCCTCTTGCAGCAATCCATCGAGGATTTGACTGACGCAATGGAAAACTCCTATGGTTCCAAGGCAACCTCATACTACGAGCAAGCCTATAAGAATCAGCAGGAGACCAATCAGAACTACCTCGACATCGCAAAGGCGCAGGCAAGCTATCATGGTTCGCACCACTCATGGAACGCTTATTGGGGCGGCTTCGGTAGTGACGAGATGGATTGGATCAAGAAGAACGTCAAATCAGACTTCAACGGTGACCTCTTCTCTCTCAGTCCAGAGGAAATGAAGCTTCTCCGTGGCAATGTTGCTATTTGGGAGCACATCGAGAACACTGGTAAGGGCAACTATGGCGGACGTCTGACGGAAAAGCTGAATGACTACATAGACCAAGCGGGCAAGCTGGATGAACTATCAGACAAGCTGAAGGAAAGCCTTACACAGATTTCCTTTGACAGCATGAAGGATAGCTTCGTTTCAGACCTCATGGATATGAGCAAGTCAGCGCAGGATTTCGCAGACAATTTCGCTGAAATGATGCAAAAGGCTCTTCTCTCCTACTCTATGGAAGACCTCATCAACGGCGACTTGAAGAAGCTCTATGATGATTGGGCGAAGGCTATCAAGGACAACGATGGCAAGCTTGACGAAACAGACATAGAAGCATTCAACAAGCGTTACGATGATATAGTCCAGGAAGGCTTGAAGAGACGCGACGAGTGGGCAAAGGTTACTGGCTACACTGGTTCCTCATCCTCATCACAGACCGCAACAAGCGGAGGATGGGCATCTATGGGGCAAGATACCGCAGACGAGCTGAATGGTCGCTTCACCGCCCTGCAGATTGCAGGAGAGTCAATCGCTCAGAACATGACTACCACCATATCACAGATGGAGAGCATCGTTACACTCGGAATCTCAACCAATGGCGCAGTATTGGAGATTAGAAATATGATGATTATGACAAACAGCTATCTCGAAGACATCGTGAAGTATTCAAAGCTCACCTATAATGACTTTGGGACAAAGCTGGATGACATGAACAGAAGATTAAAGGATATTTGACCTCTATAGGCTTTTCGCTCGTCAACCCTTACAACTATACTCAACAATAGAAAAAGCGGCTCACAGCGAAGCCTATGAGGTTATTTGATGATTAAATAGTTATGCTTAAAGGACAACTTTACATAAATGGCAAGGATGCCTACCTTACGTGGGGCATCTTTCTAGACGAAACCGCCCTCAGTGCGCTAATGACCCCTGCACCAAACAAAGAGTTCATCAGCAACAAGTATCGTTCAAAGGACGGAAAGTCGGTTATCAAGCACAATCCTAGATTGGATGAGAGGGAGATAACGCTGCCGTTCAATATGACAGCCAAGGACTCAGATACGTTCTTGACGAACTATGCTAAGTTCTGCGAGGAGGTTCTTGCCAAGGGAGAGTTGGTTATCCGCACCCGATTCCAGCCTAATGTGTGGTATCGGTGCATCTATCTCTCCTGCACTCAGTTTAGTCAGTGCATTCGGGAAATGGCAAAGTTCAGCTTAAAGCTCAACGAGCCAGACCCTAGTGACAGAGGTGAAACAAGTAAATATACAAGCTATGATTCAGATAAAGAGAAATAACAATGTATTCTTCACATTAGAGGACTTCGGTGAGGGTTCTAAGCTGTCATATCAGCTTATGGACCACCACTACATCATCTTGAAGTTCACTACGGCTACTCCTGTCTATTTCGAGATTGGGGACTCCGTAGAGATTCCCGACTTCGGCTACTTTGAGCTTACATCATCATACTTCCCTAAGCACAATGATAGTGATGGCTACGACTACGAAATGCAGATGGATGCCTACTATATGTCTTGGAAGAATAAGATTTGCAAGTATCGCCCTCAGCACGGAGCCAACGAGACCTCCTTCAACCTCACCACAACTGTAGGTGTACACATGAACGTTATACTCGGCAACCTAAAGGCACTAGGTCTTACGTATAATGGCAAGGATTTCTCTGTTGACTACACTACGTACAACAACAAGGCTTTCGATGTTCAGAAGAGATTCTTGATCGAGTACGGCTCTATCAGCATTCTCGATGCTCTCAACGCCATCTGTTCTGAAGACGCACTCAACTGCGAGTGGTGGATAGATGGCTCTATTATATACCTTGGATATTGCGAAATGGAAGGGCAGACAACATTCGAACAGGATGTTAATGTTCTGTCTATGTCCTATTCGGAATCTAAGTCAACTTATATTACGAGACTGTACGCATTCGGCTCAGACAGAAATATTCCGAAGGGATATTTCACTGGTGCCGATGCGGACGTCACCACCGATGGTGTTGCTACTGATTACCTCATGCTCCCTAACAAGGAAGTGGATAGTGATGGTTTCTACGCAAAGGATGGCTACCTGGAGAACGTGAATGTCGTGAAGAACGACAAGCAGGCTATCGAAGGTGTCGTGATGTTCGAGGAAGAATATCCAAAGGTTGAGAGTGTTGTCAGCAGTATCAAGACGTATGATAGCACCGTTGATAACGAAGACGGGACGAAGACTACACAGACGTTTTGGCAGGTCACTTCTACAGACACTTTCACTAATAGCTTCAAGGAGAGTTGGATAAAGAGTAACCTCACTCTAGGTATCAAGTTCACTAGTGGTGCCCTCATGGGTATGGAGTTCGATGTTAGTTTCAAAGTTATTGACAAGGCTAACTACTTCGAGATTGTTGCTAATGACACATACGGAAGAACACTCCCAGATGGCGTTATGTGCCCGAAGGTAGGTGATAAGTACTTCCTGTTCAATTGGGATGCAACCAAGATTACAGATACGGACCTCATCCCTACTGCTCAGTTATCTCTGTTCGATAGAGCGAAGCAGTACTATCAGAAGACCATGATCAGCAACTCAAACTTCACCTGCACGATGGATGGCGATAAGTTCTACAATGATGGAATATACGATTACCATCCTCTCGGTGAACAGGTAAAGCTGATTAATGATATGTTTGCGCAGGTGGATGCGGATGGCAAGCACTACCGAAACTCTCGTATCATCGGAATGGAGATACCTTTGGATATCCCTTACGACCACCCTCAGTACACGGTTGGCGAGAAGGCAGCTACTAGCCGGTTGGGTAAGTTGGAAGATAAGGTTGACTCCATTAAGGTGAATGGAATGCAGATAGGCGGCACAGGAAGCGGTAATGGTGGAGGTGTCTATGTCATTGGCATGAACGATACCACTCCTGCATCCGATAGTAACGTTTATTCTGCTAGACGCTCTAGGATGGAGTTTGTATCTAGGCTGCTGGATAACACCGCAAAGGGCACCATCACTTGGGAAAAGGTGCAGAAGTTCTTTAGTGGATTGCTTGTCGGTAACTCCAACAATGAGAACGGAGGCTCCTGGACTCCTGATGCAGAAGGTCGTTCGCACCTCATCACAGATTACTTGGAGGTAAGAATGAAGGCTATCTTCGAGGAGCTGGTCATCAATAAAACATCCACCATCGGTGGTAAGGAGATAATCTCTCCTGCTGGCGGTGTGGTGGCTCATAAGGTAGAAGAGGTTACTGTGACATATAATAATGTGTCACAGAAGGCTTATCGTTGCTATTTCTTAGCAGAGCAGGATGGTGATGAGGTAGATAACGACTTCGCGGTTAACGACCAAGTGCGCTCGGAATCATTCAATGTTCGCAAGGGCACTTATCACAAGGCTGGCAATCACTTCTATTGGCGATTGGTAATCGGTCGTGATGAAGACCCTGTAGAACTGGAAGGAAAGAAATATCATTATATCGACCTATCCGATACCGATTGCGCTACGGCAAGCGATGTTCCTGCGAAAGGTGATGTGCTCAACCAGTGCGGTAATAGAACCGATGTAGAACGTCAGAACTGCCTTATCTTCTCGGCGGTAGATACCTATTCGCCATCCATCAGCCTCTATCACGGCATCAACAGCTATTCCTTTGCCAATAGGGAGTACGTGGAATATGGTGTAAATAAGCAGAATAACAAGGCATTCTTCAACGTCTATGGTGATATGTATGTAGGTGATAGACCTACAAAGGAGAATGGCTATGAGGGCAGCTCTTATATCAGATATGATAGCAGCACTAAGCAAATGTCTGTTAAGGCTAAGATTTCCGCTAAATCTACTGTGGATGGCAAGGAATTGTCTCAGTATTTCAAGAAGATTGGCGAATTGCAGAATCAGGTGGATGGTGCTATCGAAACGTGGTTCTATGATGGTGTTCCTACCTTGGAGAATGCCCCAGCCATCAGTTGGAAGACCGATAAGGATAAAGAAATCCATCTTGGCGACCTTTACTACAACAACAAGACGGGCAAGGCATACCGCTTTGCCAAGGATAGCAACACCTATAAGTGGACTCTCATTACAGATACCGACATCGCCAAAGCCCTTTCCGATGCAAGAATGGCACAGGAGACCGCAAACGGGAAAATGAAGGTGTTCAGCGTTCAGCCTACGACACCTTATCAGGTTGGCGATATATGGGTTAATGCCACTTATCCTTCTGACGGCAGTACCTACAAGAATGAGGTATTGCGCTGTCAGACCAACAAAGCGGCAGGTTCTCAGTTCGCCATCGGTGATTGGATTAAAGCATCTAAATACACCGATGATACCGTTGCCAACGCAGCCAAAAAGGCAGCAGAAGATGCTCAGAAGGCGGCACAGACCGCACAGACGGACATTAAGAACCTCGGAAAGACGGTCACTGATAACAAGAAGGAATTCGATAATTATGTTACCGATGGCTACCTAGAGCCTTCCGAGATTGCAGCAATGGCGCAGGATTCTAAGCGACTTGAGGATGATTTTGCGGCAGCACAGAAGTCGTACAATGAAGTGAAGGGAGCAGAGGTACTGAAGGACACCAAGGAACTCACTGACCTCAAAACTGCTTTTGCAACACTCACTACAGCCAAGACGGAACTCGTTACGTATCTCTCAGATATATCTACAAATTACAATAAGGCTGATACCAACGGCAAGGCTACTATCGTCTCAGCCGTGGGAACGAAGTTCACCAACTTCCAAAGCGCATATTCTGCCTTCTATGACAAGCTGGGTTTGGCAAACGCATATATCACTAGGAAGATATATGGCGACCTCGGTGTTGTCATCGGTGATGTGTCTACCTATCAATATCTGAAAAAAGTGCTTGCCGATGGTGTGGAGACGGAAATCAATGGCGGATTGATTCTTACCTCTCTCATCGCCCTGCGTGACCATGAGACCAAGCGGGTGGAGAGTGGAATTAATGGTGTTATTGACAAGACGGCGAAAGGAAACGGCATTGCTACCTGGTGGGGTGGATATATGAACGATGGTGAGGTGGTTGGCTTCGATAAGAAGGAAGATTATTCAAAACAGGCAGCTACCTCTCTCGTCCGTTTTGATGGTTCCGGCTATATGGCTAATGGCGCAATCTGGTGGGGAACGGATGGTAAGGTTCACGCTGACCCGACATCTTTCATCATCAGCGAGAAGAACTTGGGTGCATACCTCACCTTCTTTGAACCAACATGGAAGGCAGGAAGTGCAGGAACGAGCGTTGCTGACCTTGTGTCTTTGAAGCCAAACGCTCCATTCTCTAAACTTGGCGTATCGGGCGATGCTACATTCGAGGGCACAATCTCCTTCCATGGCATTAAGCTCACGTATGATTCCACAAATAAGGCTATCAAGATTGATGGTAATCTCTATGCCACAGGTGGTATCACGGCATACGGAGCAGGAGCATCTACCACGGGCGGTGGTGGCGGCTTGAACGGCAGTGTGAAGAGTTATTCAAGTGCCTTGAAGCTTACATCAGAATCGCTGAGTGAGATTGCCTCTGCCTACTCCATCAAGGCTCTTGATTCTCGTATCTCCAGCCTAGAAGGAGGCTCGGCTATGGACGTTAGTGTTAGCGGTAGTGGAAACGCAGTGACAGCCATCAGTAAGAGCGGAACGACTATCATCGTGACAAAGGGAACTACGTTCTTGACTTCACATCAGAGCCTTGCGAGCTACCTTACTAGGACTGACGCAGCCAGCTTGTATCAACCGAAGGGAAACTATCTTACCGCTCATCAGAGCCTAGATGGCTACGTCAATGAGGTTGCGACCAGCGGCACTGGCAACGCCATCACATCGGTATCGAAAAGTGGGAAGAAACTCACCTTTACCAAAGGTGCAACGTTCCTTACTTCTCATCAAAGTTTAGCAAATTATGTTACTATTAATGATAGTAGACTTAGTGATAGTCGTTATCCTAAATTTGCTAATAATACTTGGTATCTTGTAGGAGATGACGCTTATATTGGCGACCATAATCGAAGTGGTATGTTTTGCGTTAAATCTGCTAATAATATTAATACAAGTGGTATAGCTATATATAATAATGCTGAAAGTGATGCTGCTAATATTTGGTTTGATAATGCAAATATAAACCTTGATAAACAACTTGTTATGAAAAACAAGCGTATTTGGATTCAAGGTGTCGGTACTGCTGGAGGTAATAATAATAGACTTACTCTTGTAGCAGGTATGCCTAGCGGATTAGCATATAATACTTCATGCCGTGGAACGATTCTTTATTCTAACGGTATAGCATTTGCTGACCCATATAATGGTAATTCAAATAATGATAGTGGATGGATTAGACATTTAGAAACTTCTGCTAATAGTGGAACTTTAGAAATAGCGGTAGGTGATGATGCTTCAAATGAGCAAATTCATTTTAGATGGTATAATACAAATTCTAGTGCAGAAACTATAGCACACGATATAACTGTTCCTAGAGCTACAGGCACTTTAGCTTTAACCAGTCAAATACCTACTACTCTTCCTGCTAATGGAGGTAATGCTGATAAACTAGACGGTTATCATGCTAACGGACTTCTTACTGCTCTATCTAATTCTGATAAGGGAATTAGTATAACAGTTGGTGGAACTACTAAAAGCATATCGAACATTAGTGTTAATTATGCTAGTAGTGCTGGTAACGCTGATACTGTTGACGGCTATCACGAAAGTTCATTTCTTAGATATAGAGGTGAGTATGGAGATGCATCTGTAACTAAAGATGGAGTTGGAGTTTATGGTTGGGCACATACTAATACTGGTCATAATAATTTTCATGAAAGTTATGGTGATATAATTAATATACAAGGCTATTCTACTTGGAGAACTAGATTTGATATAGGAACTAGTGGAAGAATTAGAATAGTGCATGGTATAAATACTACTACTGCAACTCAAGTAGGTTATCTTGCTTATCTACATGATAATGTAGCTAGTGCGACTAAACTTCAAACTCCTAGAACTATTTGGGGGCAAAGTTTTGATGGAACTGGTAATGTTAATGGAACTATATACATAAATAATAGTGATTCTGGAAACGGAGCTATAATATTAAATAATAATGTAAATACTCATGCTCGTATATCAGCTATAAAAGACCAAGTAGTATTTAATACTGGTGCTGCTATTCGTTTTGGAGCAACCAACTGGGAGTATAGTGATTGGGCTGGTCTTAAATATGATACTGTTGCTAATGCTATATATTTAGGTATAGCCGATGGAACTGTATTTAATTATTATTC
>ERZ1026956.794-NODE-794-length-17185-cov-5.237712_pt1 | contig 17185 bp, 13 predicted proteins | sample MGYA00519301_ERZ1026956 | MGnify/ENA primary metagenome ERZ1026956 (study PRJEB26926, sample SAMN06164521) | human gut metagenome | biome: ENVO:00009003; feature: ENVO:2100002; material: ENVO:00002003 | host: Homo sapiens | place: USA | collected 2012 ...
TACGAGATCCTGAGATGTCTCGTGGGCTCGGAGATGTGTATAAGAGACAGAGCCAGTCCTTCCCCTCGGTGAAGCGCGCGACGAGGAATGTGACAACATAGTCGCCCGCGGCGTTGATCATTGTGGCAGGCGGGTCGACGAGGTTGCCGATCGTGACGGCGATGGGGTAGGCAATGGCCATCTGCGTAGGGAAGAAGAGCGAGCAGATGATGTATTCGCCGATGTAACCGCCGCCGGGAATACCGCTCATGGCAACCGAGCTGAATACGGCGACGAGCAGGATCTTGGCGGTCAATCCCGCGCCCTCAAACGGAATACCGAATACGCCGAAAAGGAACGCGATCTTCAGCACGCAGCTGAAGCACGAGCCGTCCATGTGCATCGTTGCGCCGAGGGGGAGAACAAGATCGGAAATGTCGCGCGGTACGCCGCTGTCCTCCGCGGCCTGTAAGTTGGTCGGAATGCTTGCAACGGAAGAGCAGGTGCCGAGCGCCGTGACGGCAGGTCGAAGAATGTGACGCCGCATGACGGCAACGCCCGCCCTTCCACCGCCAACGCGCGCGTAGAGCGGGAAGGCGATGAGCGCGTAGGCGAGGCAGAGCGGGTAATAGATGAGCAGCGCGCGGCCGTAGGAAGCGGTGATCTGCGCGCCATAGGTCGCAACGAGGGAGGCGAAGAAACCGAAAAACGCGACGGGGGCATAGTAGGAGATGAGGGAGACAAGCTTCAAAAGGCAGTTCGTCATATCCTGCAAGAACTTTGCCGTCAGGCACTCCGCCCCGCCGCTCAGGTTGACGGCGAAGCCGGTGAGAATGGAAAAGACGATGAGCGGCAGCATCGCGCGGCGGGACAAAAGCGCGGCAAAATCCTCGACCGTGAAGAAGTTGACGAGCAGTTCCGCGATGCCCGCCTGTTCGTCAACAGCGCCCGCCGCTGCGTCCGTCCACGGCTTGAGCACCGGGGGATAGAAACGCATGAGAATGACCATGATGACCGAGGCGATCAGCCCTGTGACGACAAAGACGAGAAGCGTTGTGCCCATGATCTTTCCCGCGCGCCTGGGACTTTTCATGCAGGCGATGGAGCCTGCAAGCGAGCAGAAAACGAGCGGCACGACGATGCAGAACATGAGGTTGATGAAGATGGTGCCGAGCGGGGCGAGACAGGCCGCCTGCGGCCACAGCGTGCCCAGCACGCACCCGAGCACGATCGAGAGCAGCATCGCGCCGAGAAATCCGTAGGTGCGGAAAAACGAACGAGACATAGAATTCCTCCCTTAAAAAATTGCGTTCAACACAATATAGCGGGAGAACTTGGACAATATTCGACTGCGCAAAAAAGAGGCGCGGCCACCGGCCGTGCCCCTTTTCACATTTATTCCAATTCGAATGCGCCGGTGTAGAGCTGGTAGTATGTGCCCTTTTCCGCGATCAGCTTTTCGTGGCTGCCGCGCTCAATGATGCGCCCGTGGTCAAGCACCATGATGACGTCGGAATTCTTGACGGTGGAGAGACGGTGGGCGATGACGAACACCGTGCGGCCTTCCATCAGCTTATCCATGCCGCGCTGGACGATGGCCTCGGTGCGCGTGTCGATGGAGGACGTTGCCTCGTCGAGGATCATCACCGGGGGGTCTGCCACCGCCGCGCGGGCGATGGAGATGAGCTGGCGCTGACCCTGCGAGAGGTTCGCGCCGTTGTTGGAAAGCTCGGTTGCGTAACCCTGCGGAAGACGCGAGATGAAGTCGTCCGCGCCGGCGAGCTTTGCCGCGGCGATGCACTCTTCATCCGTCGCGTTGAGTTTACCATAACGGATGTTGTCCATCACCGTGCCGGTGAAGAGATTCACGTCCTGCAAAACGATGCCGAGCGAGCGGCGCAGGTCGGCCTTTTTGATCTTGCTGACGTCGATGCCGTCGTAGAGGATCTGGCCGTCGGCAATGTCGTAAAAGCGGTTGATGAGGTTCGTGATGGTCGTTTTGCCTGCGCCCGTCGCGCCGACGAAGGCGACCTTCTGCCCTGGCTCTGCGTAGACGGAGACGTCGTGCAGGACCTCTTTGTTCGGCTCGTAGCCGAAGTCCACGTCGATGAGGCGCACGTCGCCGCGCAGCTCGCGGTAGGAGACCTTGCCGTTGTCGTCCGGGTTCTTCCATGCCCAGTGGCCGGTGTGATGGTCGCTCTCGGTGATCGTGCCGTCGGGGGCGATGTTCGCGTCGACGAGCGTGACAAAGCCGTCGTCTGTCTCGGCCTGTTCGTCAATGAGGGAGAAGACGCGATGCGCGCCCGCGCCCGCCATGACGATGGAGTTGATCTGCTGGGAGAGCTGATTGATGTTGCCCGTGAACTGCTTGGTCATGTTGAGAAACGGTACCAGAATGGAGATATCAAGCGCCTTGCCGGAAAGACTGACGTTCGGAAGACCAATGAGCAGGAACACGCCGCCCACCAGCGCAAGCCCAACGTAGAGGAGATTGCCGATGTTACCGATGATGGGGCCAAGCACGCTCGCGTAGGCGTTGGCACGGTAGCTGTCTTCGTAGAGGGCGTTGTTGAGTTTGTCAAATTCCTCGATGGAGCGCTGCTCGTGGCAGAAAACCTTGACGACCTTCTGGCCGGTCATCGTTTCCTGAATGAAGCCCTCGGTCTTGGCGACGGCCTTCTGTTGGCGCAGGAAGAACTTGGCGCTGCCGCCGCCGACGCGCTTGGTGACAGAAATCATCAGAACGATGCCGAGGATCAGCACGAGCGTCAGCCAGAGGCTGAAGTAGAGCATGATGGCAAATACTGCCAGCACGATCGCACCCGACTGGAGAAAGGCGGGAATGGCCTCGGAGACAAGCTGGCGCAGCGTGTCGATATCGTTGGTGTAAAAGCTCATGATATCGCCGTGCTGATGCGTGTCAAAGTAGCGAATGGGAAGATCCTGCATGCCGCCGAACATCTCCTGACGGAGCTTATCAAGAAAGCCCTGTGTCATATAGGCCATGAGCTGCTTGTAGACGAGGATCGCAATGATCGAGAGCACATAGAGCGAAATGAGCAGCGACAGAATGGGGACGAGCTCTGCCTTGGCAGATGCCCAGTCGCGCGAAACGTACCACTTCTGAATGATCTGAATAACGTTCTGCACGAAAAGGGACGGAATCGATGAAACGATCGCTGAGAACAGAATGCAGGCGAATGTGACGGGGGCGAGCACGGGATAGTAGGAGAAAAGCTTTTTCACCGTGCGCTTCAGCATGGCAAGATTAGCGGCGCCGTCGTTGGGGCGGCCGGACGCTCTGGAATTATGCCTCATTGCTGTCACCTCCGTTTGTCTGGGATTCGTAGACCTCGCGGTAAATCGCGCTCGAGATAAGAAGCTGCTCGTGCGTGCCCATGTCCGCGATGCGGCCGTTATTCATCACGAGAATGAGATCGGCGTCCTGCACGGACGCGACGCGCTGGGCAATGATGATCTTCGTCGTCTCGGGAATGTAGGTGCGGAAGCCCTCGCGGATCAGCGCGTCGGTGCGCGTGTCGACCGCACTGGTCGAGTCGTCGAGAATCAGAATTTTGGGCTTTTTGAGCAGCGCGCGGGCAATGCACAGGCGCTGCTTCTGGCCGCCGGAGACGTTCGTACCGCCCTGCTCGATGTAGGTGTCGTACCCGTCGGGGAAGGAACGGACGAACTCATCTGCCTGTGCAAGACGGCAGGCCTCAACCATTTCTTCGTCGCTTGCGTGCTCGTTGCCCCAGCGAAGGTTATCCTTGATCGTGCCGGAGAAGAGAACGTTCTTTTGCAGCACCACGCTGACCGCGCCGCGCAGCGCGTCAAGGTCGTACTCGCGTACATCTCTGCCGCCGACCTTCACGCTGCCTTCGGTTGCGTCATATAGGCGGGGAATGAGCTGCACGAGCGTTGATTTGCTCGAGCCCGTGCCGCCGAGAATGCCGACGGTCATGCCCGAGGCGATGTGCAGATTGATGCCCTGCAAGGCAAATTTCTTTGCCTGTGCGGAATACTTGAAGCTGACGTTTTCAAAGTCGATTGAACCGTCCTTCACGTCTGTGGCGGGGGAGGAAGGGGCGGCGAAGGTAGGCTCTTCCTCAAGCACCTCGCAGATGCGGAGGAAGGATTCGTAGGACATCGTGAGCATCACATAGATCATCGAGATCATCATCAGCGACATCAGAATCTGCATGCCGTAGGTCAGCATGGCGGAGAGCTGACCGACGTCGATGGTCGTGCCGCCGCCCGTGATAATGAGATTCGAACCGATAAAGAGCACAAAGACCATGTTGAAGTAGACGCAGAACTGCATCAGCGGACCGTTGAGCGCGACCACACGCTCGGCGAAGGTGAAGTCCTTGGCAATGTCGTGCGAGGCAGCGGCGAACTTCTCCTTTTCATACTGTTCACGGGCAAAGCCTTTGACCACGCGCATCGCGCGGACGTTTTCCTCCACGGATTCGTTGAGACGGTCGTACTTGCGGAACACCGCGCGAAAGGCGGGCATGGCCTTGCGCGCGATGAGAAGAAGGCCGATCACCAGCACGGGAATGATGATAAGAAAGGTCGTTGCGAGCGCACCGCCCATGATATAGGCCATGATGACGGCAAAGAGGAACATCAGCGGGGCGCGCACGGCGATGCGGATGCACATCATGAACGCCATCTGCACGTTGCTCACGTCGGTGGTCATGCGCGTGACGAGCGAAGCGGAGGAAAACTTGTCGATATTTTCAAAGGCGAAGCCCTGCACGCGGGTGAAGACGTCGTGACGGACGTTTTTGGCAAACCCGGCGCTTGCGCGCGAGCCGAACAGGCCGCCGAGCGCACCGCAGCCAAGCGACACAAGGGACATCAGAATGAGCACAAGACCCACGCGGACAACGCCGCCGAGCGCTGCGCCGTTTTTGATCTCATTGACGAGATTGGCTGTGAAAAACGGGATCAGCACCTCAATCGCGACCTCGCCGACCATGCACAGAAGCGTCAGAACGGTAGGCTTTTTGTATTCGCGGATACAGCCCATGAAGCGGCGGATCATTTTCATTGGCATTTGCCTCCTCTCTTGCGCGGCGGGGGACATTCGGGCATTTTCCCCTGCGCGATCATGCGCTTGCGCTGCTCGTCAAACGTATCGTGAATGGTGCGCAGCGCCTCACAGAACGGATCAAGTTCCTCCTTATCGAGCTGCTCGAAGAATTCGCGGTACTCCGCCGCGTCCTTTTCAAAGAAGGCGGCGATGTATTCGTCCGCCTTCGCCGTGGCGCGCAGACGGATAACCCGGCGGTCGTCCGGGTCGCTCAGCCGCTCGGCAAAGCCGCCGTCTACAAGCCGGTCAACGAGCTTGCTCATCTGCTGCTTGGGCATGCGGGCGAAGTTTGCAAGCTCTGTCATCGTCATCGTGTGGCCGCTGCGGCGCATCGATTGAATGCAGTAGTACATATCGAGGCTCACGCCGTCGTTGAGCATGCGCTTGAACGGGCGGGCGAACCAGTAGTGCCATGCGGGGATCGTGTCGAGCAGCAGCTCCTGGATCTCGTTGGTCTGCATGTGGTTCTCCTTTCTTGAAAATGCTTAGATAGTCAACTTAAATTGACTATCACTTTGAATTGACAGTGCTTAGGATACAACAATTAAAAACGAATTGCAAGAGGAAAATGCGCAAAAAGAGCGCAAAAAAACGGCAGCTTTTCACTGCCGTTTTAGGAAAATATGAATGAGGAATGCCGCGCGATAAGTCTGTAAGAGGTCGGTTTGGCGCCCTCAGCGATAAGTTTGTAATAAGAGGGTGGTTTGGATCCCTCAGGAGGTGAAAAGGGAAACGAGACAGTGCTCGTCTTACCATCCACGGCGCTTTCGACCGTTAGGGTCTGCGCAGCCGCATCCAGATGGCTGACGGCGCATGCGTCCGCGCTTTCGACGCGGATGGTTTTATCGCCGTTGCGGCAATAATGCTCCGTGAAGCGCATTTCCTTGCCGCAGGTAAAGGCGGTGTAGCGGATCTCCTTGCAGGCGTCCGCCGCAAAAACGGGGACGAGCAGCGCAAGCGAAAGGACCAGTGACAACAACAGGGAAGGGAGCCGTTTCATGGTATCGTCCTCCTATGCTGATTTTTGATCGCTGACGGGAATGCTTACATCAACAGCATGGCATAAAGACAGGAAAATGGCAAGAAAAATTTGAATTCCATAAAAAATCCGGCACTTTGACAAAAATGAAGGCCAAAATGAGCCAGAATCACGAGCAAGGCCCGCGCCGGAAAAGACGGCGCGGGCCTTCTGTTATTGCTTGAGTTTTACATTGTTTCTGACGGTGCGCTCACTTCGGGGGCGGTTCGTCAGGCTTTGCAGTACGGCGCTGATCTGTCTCTCAGCGGCCTCGACCTCGGCATGAAACGCGCGGGCGGAGACGCGCAGCGCCCCGTGGCCGAGGATAATGACCTGCTCGGGGCCGTCCGATGTTGCCACGCGCACGCGCCGCTCGCGGCGCAGCTCGTAGGTCGCACGTTCGATGTAGGTGTCGGCGGTCTCTGCTTCCTTGGTGTAAACGACTTTGATGCCGTGTACCGTCTGCACGCTGCCGGGATTGCCCTTGACCTTGTAGGCATCGAACACCACGATGACGCGGCATTTGCGAAAGCCCTGATAGTTTGCAAGAATGTCGATGAGCGCACCGCGCGCAGCGGCAATGTCCTGCGCGGCAAGGCGCTGCAGCTCGTCCCAGGCAAAAATAATGTTGTAGCCGTCAACGAGCAGATATTCCGTGTCCTCGGAGTGGATCGTCACGTCGTAGTGGTCGGCAAGCGAGGTGCGCGCGGGCTTTTTCGCAGGCTCGAACGCGCGGCGTGCTACCTTGCCGTAGGTGCGCTCGAAGATCTCCTGCAACTCCTTGTCCGCTGCATACGCGCTGCCTGCGCCAACGCCGCGGCGCGGCGGGGGAGCGGATTTCTCCTCGGTTTCCTCTTTGTCAAAGTGAATGCCGCTGTCGCAGTGGACATGCTGCGCGACCTCATTCCAAGGAATGGTGATGCTGCCGCCGTGGTCGCAGAAAACGGAGGAGGCGGGATTATCCGTGTCGCGCTCGGCGTCGTAGCCAAGGGACGCGACGATCTCGTCCTGATTTTGGCAGGTCTCGTACCCGCGCACGGCGCAGGAGAGCTGTCCGCGGCCGCGGGTATAGGCTGCAACGTCGGTGAAATAGTCGCGCAGCGTGCGCACCGGCGCATAACCCGTGAGTACGGTGTTTTCCCCCACGCTTTGCGGGGAATCGACCGTTCCGCCCATGTTCTGGAGGTCGGTCATCGCGCGGCCGACACACTCGGCGGGAACTTCAAGGCGGAAGTCATAGTAAGGTTCAAGAAGCAGGCTTTCCGCCTGCATGAGCCCCTGCCGCACGGCGCGATAGGTTGCCTGACGAAAATCGCCGCCCTCGGTGTGCTTTAAGTGCGCCCGGCCTGCGACGAGCGTGAAGCGCACATCTGTCAGCGCTGAGCCGGTCAGCACGCCAGCGTGCTCTCGCTCCAAAAGATGCGTAAAGATGAGCCTCTGCCAGTTGAGATCGAGCGCATCTGTTGCAAGGTTTGACGCAAGCTGGATACCCGTCCCGCGCGGAAGCGGCTCGATAAGAAGCTGCACCTCTGCATAGTGGCGCAGAGGCTCGAAGTGTCCCATGCCGAGCACCGGAGATGCGATGGTCTCGCGGTAAACGATGCTGCCCTCGCCAAAGGTCACGGCGAGGCCGAAGCGGTCGAGAATACGGCGGCGCAGGATCTCAAGCTGGATCTTGCCCATGAGTTGTACGTGGATCTGGCCGTAGCGTTCGTCCCAGACGATGCGCAGCATCGGATCCTCTTCCTCCAGTTCTCGCAGCTTCGTGAGCGCGCTGTGCGCGTCTGCGCCGTCCGGCAGGACAAGCTGATAGGTCAAAACCGGCTGCAAAAGCGGCGCGGACGCCTCAGCCTCTGTGCCGAGACCGAGTCCGACATAGCTGTGGCTGAGGCCCGTGACAGCGACGACACTGCCAGCGCCCGCTTTCTCGAGCGTGCGGAACTTGATGCCCGAATAGAGGCGCAGCTGATCGGCTTTTTCCTGATAGTCCTGATTCTGCGCGCGATACGAAAGCGGTGCTTTCACGCGCAGCGCTCCGCCTGTGACCTTGAGCCACGTGAGCCTCCCGCCCTGCGCGTCGCGCGAGATCTTAAAGACCTTCGCGCCAAATTCGCTGGGATATTCCGGCGCGACCGTGAAACGCGCAAGCGCGGAGAGAAAATCCTCCACACCGTCCATCTTGAGCGCCGAGCCGAAAAAACAGGGGAAAACCTTGCGGCTTTTGATCATTTTGGAGATCAGGGAATCGTCGATCGAGCCGCGCTCCAAAAGCGATTCAAGCGCCGCTTCATCACACAGGGCAAGCGCTTCGTCACGGCCCTGCGGCGGCGCGGAAAAATCGACGCATTCCGCGCTCAGCGTTTGCGTGAGCCGTTCCATCAGGGCGCTTTTGTCTGTTCCTGCAAGATCCATCTTGTTGATGAAGAGAAACGTCGGCACCTCGTAGCGCGTCAGCAGGCGCCAGAGGGTGCGCGTATGGCTCTGCACGCCGTCGCTGCCGCTGATGACGAGCACCGCGTAGTCAAGCACCGACAGCGTGCGCTCCATCTCGGCGGAAAAGTCAACGTGTCCCGGCGTATCGAGCAGCGTGAACTCGCGCTCGCCCACGGTGAGCATGGCCTGCTTTGTAAAGATCGTGATGCCGCGCTCGCGCTCGAGCGCATCGGTATCGAGGAAGGCATCGCCGTGATCTACGCGCCCGAGCTTCCGCAGCGCGCCGGAAGCATATAAAAGCCCCTCGGAGAGGGTCGTTTTTCCGGAGTCGACGTGGGCAAGGATGCCGATGCAAATATGTTTCATAGTAAAAGCTGCCTTTTTATATGTTCGTATTGCATCTATTATGGCAGATTTGTCCCGAGGGTTCAACGATGTTTTTCCCTTTTTTTGTGTACGAACAAGTCAAAACGGGGAAACGTTAGAAAAGAGCATTGCAAGAATACAAAAAGCAGCACCGTTTTCGGCTGTTAACAGCCGAAAACGGTGCTGCTTTGATGCGTGGTGCGAGCGGCGGAAGATCACAATGCCGGCGGCTGATTCTGCACTGCATCGACAAAGAGAAGAGTCAGCCCAATATAAACGATGCAGGCCAGCGCCAACAGCACGCAGAAGAGCGTACAGAGAATGCATGCGGTTTTGTTGCCGCGCAGATATCTGCGGCACAGAGCAAGGCCGGCGCCAGTCAGAATCAGCAGCACCACAGCAAGCCAAAGAGGCATATTGCTCACCCTCCCTTACACGCCGCGGAATGCGTCGATCATATCCGTAAACCACTTCAGCTCGCGGGTGAAGCGCGCCCGCAGCCGCGCGGGATCTTCGCGCCCCTTGCCGCTATCAAAAAAGCCATGCCCGCTGTGAACGGCAAGATACAGCCTGCCGTCCGGATTGAGATTTACGGCGAATTTTCCAAAGGAGGCGTCCGCCAGCGTCAGGACGCGTTCGATCCGTTTGGGGGTCAGAATACGAAGGGCGGCCGCTTCATTGCCGCTTGTCAGGTTGAAGCGCTTGTCAAAGTCGTCATTTCCTGTTTTGATGGTTTTGACGCGAAGCAGCTTGCCCAGTGTATCCCTCGGCCAGATGGTCAGCCATGTTGGGAACTCCCGGTCAAGCTCGCAGAGCACCCACTGTCCGGTATAGACCTCGTGCTCGCTTTTCTCCCACTGACCGCTTTCCTCGCGCTGAAACTCGTCCACCTCCGTCAGCCTGACGGTGCAAAGCTCCGTGGTCAGACTTTGATAGGTCCCCCGGACATACCCGCTGCCGCTGCAATAGCTGTGGCTTGGCAGGGGAATGTTGGTATCGTCTGCGTTCAAAAGGGGAGAGGCGGGGTTCATCTGTACGTTTTCAAAGCAAGAGCCTATGATCTCTGGCGCAATGGCATTGAAGGCCCGCCCGTCCGCGTGCGCCTTGGATTTCCCCTGCACCGCCTGCCCCAGCGCGAGCACCACGCCGCCCAGCAGGATGAGCACGATGTTGCCGCCCAGAAGGATACCCGCGATGGCAACCGCGCCGCCCAGCAGCGAGAGAAGTTTGCCGCCGAGCTTGCCGCCCTTGCTTTTGCGCAGCTCCTGCGCCAGCTGTTCATCTGTCTTGGTTATGTTCTTTTCTTCCATATGCTTCTCCTTATTCTGCTGCGCCGGTCAAGGCGGGGCTTTCCGTTATCAGATCCAGCAGATTACCCATACCGGTCAGCGAGGCTGTAAACCATTTTCGTATCCCGTCGATGTCCCGCAGATCCAGCTCCTCCGGAACGCCTGCAAACACATACCGGGTGTTCAGGGCCAGCGCCAGATCGCCGTCACGGAGGATAAGGCCGCACAGCTTGGCACTGCGGGAAGATGCCTCCAGCTTCTGTACCAGGTTGCGAAGCTGCGGTGTGACCTGATCGTCCACCTCCCGGCCATCCGCCGTATGAGCGGCAAAGTGCTTCCGGAAGGCGGCAGGGGCGGTGATGTCGTCCTTCTTCCGCTCCTGGAACATGTCGTTCAGGGCGATGTCCAGCGCCGGGTCACAGATGACCTTGCAGCGAACCACGATGCCGCGGAACAGTGTCTCGGTTCGGGTCATCCAGTTGTCGTTGTCGGGGCCGGACTTTTCCTCCACCGTGCGGCGCAGCTCCACGTTGGCCGCGGAGAACCGCAGTCCCTTGTGCTCGCCCTCGTGGAAGTCCGTCACGGTACACTCCGTAAAGGAGACCGCCGACAGCCTTGCCGCCTCCAGATACGCCCAGTCGATGGGCAGCGTGGCCGGCTCCGGCTCCGGGCCGAAGGCTTTTGTCAGTTCCGTGCGGAAGAAGCCGCCCAGCTGCTGCTGCATCAGCGCTTTTTTCTTCTTCTGGGCGGGCTTTGCCACCAGCAGGAACAGTGCCACGCCGGGGAACGCCAAAGCGCAGACCAAAATGGGGTCACGCTGTATAAACATCGAAATACACCCGGCGATCACCAGCAAAACGCCCAGCAATATGCCGATGCTCTCCGTTCTCTGATAGTGTCCCAGCTTCTTTGACAGCTCCGCGTCCGTCATGCGCTCGATGCCGGACGTTTCAAAATCGTTTTGCTTCTTTTTCATTGCCGCTTCTCCTTTTAGTAGCAGAGACTGAAATACAGGCTGCTGTAAGGATCCACGGTATCAATGTCCATGAGGGCGGCCTCGGGCGAAATGCTGTCAAGCTGCATGCGCTTGGCACTGTCCTTGTAGCTGCCCGGCTGCGCCTCGGCGGCAAAGACCAGACCGTCGTACTCCTCGGGAAGATAGACGGCGTAGCTCTTGGTCAGAACCTGCGCCCAGTCTCCCACGTTGTACTGCCAATCGGTCGAGTAGGCGAATTCAATGAGATAGCTGTTTCCCTGCCAGCTGACGGTGTGGAGATAATAGTTGTCACCGCGTTGGCTGTTGCCGTAGGCCGTTGCGGTGGTGAGCCACATGCCGGTGTAGAAGTCGTACAGCTCGCTGTCGGTATTGGTGATGTACTGCTCGGCGAAATACGGAATGGAGCTGTCCGGAATATAGCAGATGGCATCAAAGTGCAGCTCGCGAATGCCGTCGTGGGTGTAGTCGCCGTTTTTTGTGATCTCCCAATAGCAGTCGCCGGTATTGTAGCCGTCGCCAAGACCTGAATAGCTGCAAACGCCGTCCTTCAGCAGGAAGGTTCCCATCTCCACGGCGGCGTTGATCGCAAGACCGTTTTGCGTGAAGTAGGGTTCGCCGGATTGGATTTCATCTGCCGGAAGGAGCGCGCCGTCGTCCGCACCGCCGCTGATGGCAACCGTGGAGAGATCCTCCCGGAACACATAGCGCTCGACCGGGTCCCAGATCCAGACCAGCTCGGTTTCATCGCCGTTTTCGTGGATAAAGCTTACCAGCACGTCGCTTTCGCCGTCGCCGTCGAGATCCTCAAGGAAAATGGCGTTGAAGGCCTGCTCCGCGTCGGGAATGTTCATGGGAAAGGACACGCTGTCAAAGAGCACCTGCTCGGGAAGGTCGCGGTAGAAGGCCGCACTGCTATCGCTCACTGTGACCAGAACATCCACGCTCTCGCCGTCGTGGGTGATGGTGCCGCTTGCGGCCACCATGCCGCTGGTGCGCCAGTCCTCTCCCGCCACATCATCGGAATTGCCGCAGGCGGCAAGGCTCAGGCAGAACGCCAGTGCCAGCGCAGAGGAAACGATATGCTTCCATCGAATTTTCATCATTCTTCCGTCCTTTCTATTACTCCATCAGGTAGTAAGAGCCTTCGTCACCCCATACGAGAACGTCCTCGTCCAGTTCAAAGACCTTGTACGACACACCATCGTACATCGTGGAATCGGCGTAATAGGTGCTCGCCTCGTCCGTCGAATAGGAGAAGGTGCCGCAGTCCATTTCCGCGCTTTCAGCGCCGGGCGCGCGCTGGTAAAAGCTCCAGTTGCCTCTGCCGTCAATGACAATATAGGTCTCAGCCGATAGGTCGCCGTCATAGTACCAGATGCCCTTGAATTCTGAAACGTTCCGCTGGCAGAGGTCGGAATCCCAGCTCCAATAGGAATTTGCATCGCCGTTCAGACGGCCGTTCCAGTCAGACACCTCGTCCTCCGAAAAATCGGGTGCATCGTCCTCTGTGAGACGGCCGCCGTCCTCATACCAGAGGTACTCCATTCCTTCGCCGGGATTAAAGTAGCCGTAGGCGGCGCAGTAGAGCTGACCGTCCTCCATGGCGATGCGGCTGCCGGAGTCGTCGAGATCGCTGTAAGCGTAGATGGCCTCCCACTCCGGCTCATAGCGGAGATAGCCTCCGTCCACCGCTTCGCCACTGAGGTAAAGAGTCCAATTGCCGTCAGCGTCAAACTCCATGTAGTCGTAGTCGTAGTCGTTGTTCGCTTCTCCCAGCCAAATGCCCTCAAAATCGCTGAAGTCGTTCACGGTATCCTCGCTGACCCCGCCGCCCAGTCCATCGTTGTGGTCGTCCTGCAAGGAGGGATCTCCGCCGCAGGCCGTGCACAGCAGGCAGAGCAGCATCAGCCCCGCGAGAGCGTATGGTAATTTCTTTTTCATGTGATCGTCCTCCTTATTTTCCGCGCGTTACGCCATTTTCTGATAGAATTCAAAGTCGCCCCAGCGCAGCGTGTCGTGGTCGAGAAGGGTGAATTCATAGGCCGCCTCGTCATACAGCTCGGAAACCGCGAGATACATCTCCTCGGAGTCCTCGGGGGCCAGCTCGACGGTGCCGCTGTCCACCGTGGTGGGGTCGCCGTCGCCACCGGGCCGCTCCAGCAGCTCCCAGCCGCCGATTTCGTCAAACACAAGGATGCTGCGTGCGTCCCACTCGGCGTCCAGATACCATGTGCCCGTCATCGTCTCAAAATCGATGTCGCCGATGTTCTCGCCCGGCGCGTCGCCGGTTATCTGCGTAAAGGTGCCAAGCTCGGCCACATGCAGCGAGCCGACCTCGTCGAACCAGCTGCGGTAGGCCATGCCGTCGTGCTCGTTGTAGAAATAGTCGCAGTCATACTCCGGCACGAACTGAATGAAGCCGCTGGCGGTCACTTCTTCGTCCGAATCGTACAGCGCAAAGCGAACCTCGTCGCCATCGTCGTTGGTGGCGGAGATCAGCGTGCCGCCGTCCTCGCCACGCCATGCGCCGCCGAAGACGTAGAGGTTCGACATCTGTTCAGCGTCCTTGACCAGACCCTCGAAGGAATCCGGCAGGCCATAAAAATTATAGTCGCTGCCGTCGTCGCCATAGTCCTCGTTGCTCTCGCCGCAGGCGGCAAGGCTCAGGCACAGCGCCAGCGCCAATGCAAAAGACAGGAAGGTTTTTAAATGTTTCATCGTTTGCTTCTCCTTTTTCAAATGAACTGCTTCAATGCTCCTGTTCCGCCATGGACAAGATTTCATCGTGGCTCAGCTCCACATCACCGAAGCGGACAAAGATGCCGTTGGTCACGGCGCTGTTCCACACCCGTGCATCTGCAAGCGGGCGAAACCGGATCTTATCGAGATAGGGCTTCATATCCAGCAGGAGCCGGCTTCCGGATACAAAATCGACTTGAAGAACATGATCGGGCAGCGGTGTGACGGCTGTAAGATACCTTCGATTCAAGTGCGCGCCCTCCTTTCCGTGAAAATAAAGATCCACCGTACAGACATTGTACGGTGGATCTTGTGGGAGAACCATTAACCAAAGGTTAGGTCTTTTGCCCGAACAGCCCGGCAAGCGCCTTTCGCTTGGTGCGGGTGTCGCCCTCAATATGAAGTTTTGAATAGATCTGATTGATATACTGCTTGACGCTGCCCTCGGAGAGATAGAGCTTTTCCGCGATCTCGCGGTTGCTCAGCCGCTGCGCTATCAGCTCTACGATCTCAAACTCCCGCGGTGTCAGTACATCGAAGGCAGCCGGGCGGACGCTTGCCGCGTTTCGCGCCCCTGCCGCCTCACCAAGTTTGGTGATTTTTTCGACCAGCTCTGTTTTGATCTCTCGCGCCAGCAGGGGCTTCAAATGCGCATAGTTTTCCACGAACGGCATCACAAGACCGTCCGGCTCAGCGTTGGAAAGCGCCTTTCCCAACCATGCATGGGCTTCCTCAATTTTTCCCAATTGCGCATAGGCAGCCGCTGTCTGGATGCGGCTATGTATTGCTACTAATGCGTAGTGCATTGCCTCGCACACAGACAGCAGTTCTGCGCTGCGACCCGCCACTTTGGCATAGGCGCCCTCAGCAAGATAGACCTGATTTTCGATCATTTCCATCATGGGCTTGCCCGGCGCGAGCATGTTGATATCGGAGAGGCGGTGCTGCGAGAAAATCTCCGAGATTTTGTCCGTTTCGCCGCGCAGGGCATGGTAGTAGGCACTGGTAGCACTCCAGAGGTTGATCCACGAGGCGTCGTGATAGCGCAGAAGCTCCGCGTATCGCTCCGCAAAGGTATAGCGCTGCTCCACATCGGTATAAAGCGAGAGCCGCCGCGACAGAAAATCGCAGCAGAGCGCCATGTTGATCTGCCCATTGTCCTTCACCTGCGTGTAGGCACGTTCCAACTCAATATGTGCATCGGTGAAGCGCCCCTGACAGAACAACGCCTCGGCGCGCATGATGGTCTCCGCGCCCTGCCCGTGATGGTTGGTGACCTTGTAGTAGTGGGGCATGCACTCGTCCATCTCAAAAAGTTCGCTTTTGAGCGATCCCGGTGCGCGGTGGAACATCATCAGGACAGATGGCGAGCCGAAGGTCCAGCCGCCGCTCGACTGAATGCTGATGGCGGGGCGGGACATCTGCGCGCTGGCGCTGCGGTGCAGACGGCTCATGGCACTGATGTCGTTATAGCAGAGAAAGCTCAGAATGAGGTCGCACTCTCCCAGCAGGTTGCCGCGCTCTTCTTCGGACAGCTCCGGATGCTCCTCGATGGCCGTCAGCAGCAGGGCCTTCAGCTCCATCATTTTCGGAATCTGCCGCCATGTGAACATGCGGCGCATCAGCACCAGAATGGCGAAGGGGTGGGCCTTGAGCGTTTCGGCGGGGCATTTGTCCAGCGCTTCCAGTACGTCCTCCGGCTTGAGCGCGGCGAGCAAAATGCCTGCATCGCTGCGGATGACGCGCAGCAGCGCGTCGTAATTTTCACTCTTCCGGTAGGCGGCGATGGCATGGAGATACTGCCGGTGCTGCTCATACCACAGGCCGAAGCGCTCCCAATAGAGCTGCTGCGTTTCCGCCGACATCGCAAGAAAGCTGCGCTCGGCGCACTCCTTCATCATGTGGTGGAAGCGATAGGTCACGCCGTCCGGCAGACGCGCAACAAAGGCGTTCTGCTCGGTCAGCAGGGAGAGAATCTGCCCCGCGTCCGCATCACCCGTGATATGCTGCGCCATTTCGGCGCTAAATTCATCGGCAAGCCCCATGACCGCCAGAAACTCCCGCTGTTTTTGCGGCAGTGGGTCGATCATGGCGGCGGTAAAGGTGGAGTAGATGTCCGAATGACGGCTGGGCAGCACGCCGCGCTCGGAGAGCGTGCGCAGACTCAGATACACGGCGGAAAACCAGCCCTCGCTCGAATAGAGAAGGCTCTCCACCTGCGCGTCGGAAAGCTCCGTGCCGCAGCGGTGGGCATAGACGGCAAGCTCCGTGTGGTTGAGGCGCAGCTGCTCCGTGCCGATCTGATAGACTCTTGCCCCCAGCCGCACCACCTCCGCCGCGGGCAGAAAGCGGTCGCGGCTTGCAACGATCAGATGCACGTTTGAAGGAAGCCTGTTTGCGAGCATACAGAGAAACAGCGAGGCGCGCTTGTCGGTCAGCAGGTGAAAATCGTCGATGAAGAGATAGCAGGGCGTATCATCTGCCAGCGCGTGGCAGAGATCGTCCACCAGCAGCCCACCGCCCGCGGCGTCCGTGGGGCAGGGATAGTCCCGCAGGAAGGGGAAGCCTGCGCGGGCGAACGCCTCCTGTACGCTTTTCCAGAAGATCGCAAGGTTATCGGAATATACGCTGACGCGGATGATGCGCAATGTCTCCGCCTTGGCGCGCTCAGCGAGATACCAGTTCACCGCCGTGGTCTTTCCGTAGCCCATGGGCGCGACCACGGTGGTCATGGCGCATCGGGAGATGGGCCGCAGACTTTCCTGAAGTCGCTCGGAGATGTAAATGGTGTTCAGATTCCACTTCGGCTTTGGCATGGCATCGTCCTCCAATGCGCTTTCACAGAGTTTTTTATCAAAAACTATTTTGGCTTAGATACAAGTATATCGGTTTTCTTTACAAGTGTAAACTGTCCATGCCCTTACCTGTGAAATTATTTTGCAGGCAGAGGATAAGCGAATAGAAAAAGAAACAGATACCTGCCTGCTTCTCGTGTGAAACTGTGCCAAGATAAAAAATCGAGTGGACATAAGTGACGCTTCTTATGAACACTCGATATGGTGCGGGCATGGGGACTTGAACCCCAACGCCTTGCGGCACGAGAACCTAAATCTCGCATGTCTGCCAATTCCATCATGCCCGCATAATAAAATTACTATAACATATCTTTCTGCCTGCGGCAAGGAGAAAATTCGTTGCAATGTGTGCCTGCAAAAGTCAAGCATTAAATGCGCACAATTTTTCACTTCTTGTTTTGTCTAATT
>ERZ1026956.795-NODE-795-length-17166-cov-18.982000_pt1 | contig 17166 bp, 18 predicted proteins | sample MGYA00519301_ERZ1026956 | MGnify/ENA primary metagenome ERZ1026956 (study PRJEB26926, sample SAMN06164521) | human gut metagenome | biome: ENVO:00009003; feature: ENVO:2100002; material: ENVO:00002003 | host: Homo sapiens | place: USA | collected 2012 ...
GGCCTGGGCGGGGCGGCGGGCAGGCGATGTGGGGGCGTCACTCCCCGATGACGGTCGCCACGATGCTGCGGCCCGAGGCCCGGTTGCGAAACTCGCAGAGGCAGATGCCCTGCCAGGTCCCCAGTCCGAGCCGTCCGTCGACGATCGGGATTGTCATCTCGCACCCCGTAAGCGTCGCCTTGGCGTGCGCCGGCATGTCGTCGACTCCTTCGAGCGTGTGGGCATAGTCGGCACATCGCTCGGGGACGAGGCGGTCGAGTATCCTTTCGAGGTCCGTGCGGACGTCGGGATCGGCATTCTCGGTGAGGGTGAGCCCGGCGGAGGTGTGGCGCAGGAAGAGGTGCAGCATGCCCGTGCGGGGCAGCGGCGGCAGGTTGGCGACGATTTCGTCGGTTACGAGGTGAAGCCCCCGGCGACGGGGACGCAGGGTGAATATGCGCTGTCGGATCATGGTTTCGGTGCGGTGTCGGCCGGAGCGTTCGGTGCATCCGGCATGCAAAGATACGAAATCCTCCGCATCGCGCGGCCCGTTTTGCCGGGAAGTCCCGGATCGGCCACTTTTTGCGACGGAACGGAGGGTCGACCCGTTTGCAGGGGCGGCGGAAAAGTCGTATCTTCGCTCTCCGTAAAGAAAAGGTTATCCGACATGAAGAAGATTGTCAATCCGTGGCGCGGGCTGGAGGGGTATCACTGCTTCGGCTGCGACCCGAACAGCCCGCAGGGGCTGCGCATGGAGTTTTACGAGGAGGGCGACGAGGTCGTGTGCCGCTGGCGGCCGCGTCCGGAGTTTCAGGGCTGGGTCGACACGCTGCACGGCGGGATTCAGGCGACGCTGGCCGACGAGATCAGCAGCTGGGTCGTCTTCCGCAAGTTCCAGACGAGCGGCGTGACGTCGAAGATGGAGGTGCGCTATCTCCGGCCCATCCATACGACCGACGATCACGTCCTGCTGCGGGCCCGCGTCGCGGAGCAGCGCCGCAACCTCGTGCGGATCGACGTGCGGATTTTCGATGCGCAGGGGGTGCTCTGCACCGAGGCGTCGTGTCTCTATTTCCTCTTCCCGAAGGAGAAGGCGCACCGCGATTTCCACTTCTGCGAGTGCGGCGTGGAGGAGACCGGCGAGTGTCAGGCGGAGGCATCCGCCCCCTCCGCTTCCTCCGACCCTGTCCGGTAGGCCGCTCCGGCCGGCCGGCACGCGAAGCGTCAGGCTTCGATGTCGGGGGTGCGCATCTGCTCCGCCGAAACTCCGTACCGCCTGCCGTAAAGCACCCAGTAGCGGTTGGCCGCCAGGCAGAAGAGTCCGGCCGTCAGCGGCAGGGTGGTGTGCAGCACGGGGTGCTGCCCGTCGGCGACGGCTCGGGCCAGCTGCCGGATCTTCCGCACGGCAAGAAAGCGGAACGGCGTTTCGAGAATGGCCTCGCCGCTGCCCAGCATCAGCACGGCACCGAACGGATAGCCGTGCCGATGGCAGAAGAGGCGGAGCATGGCGACGGCCGTTTCGTTCTGCCGGTATTCCCGGAATCCGCAGTTGACGAGTACCGACACGACGGGGCGCCGCTTCCCCGCGTGGAGTTCCAGTGACTTGAGAAAGTCGAGCAGCCCGACGGGCAGGCTGTCGGCGTAGAGCGGAAATACGAGCAGCAGATCGCTGTATGCGTCCATCCGCCCGATGAGCTCCGCGTGGTTGCGGGCCGTGATTTCGAAATAGTCGCTCCCGGCAGGGCAGTAACGCCGGAACAGGGCGGCGTAGCGTTTGGAGTTGGATTTCGGCGCCCGCGGGCTGCCGTTGAGTATCATGATCTTTCCCACGTGGCGATGAGCTGTTTTACGGTGTCGTCGACCTCGTCTTCGCGGACGAACAGCACACGGTGTTCGGTAAAATTCATGTTTCGGGCGTTGCGGGCGATCAGCTGCCGGAAGAGCTCCAGCTCGTCGGGCGTCTCGGCCCCGTAGGCGACGATCGTCGCCCGCTTCGGCACGACGGCCCGCTGCTCGTGGTGGGTCTCGCCGTCGACCACGCGGATGAAGGCCTGCTGGACCGGAATGGCCCGCTCGAGCATGGTCTTCATGACGGTGTCGTAGCCGCCGTACCGGATGCGGCTGACATAAAGGAGCGTATCGCTTCGGGCGATCAGCGGATAGATGCGCGTGGCGTCGTCGCGGATGACGCAGCGGCCCGGGGTGCGGGTCCAGCATCCGAAGCACCCGACGCAGCGGGCGATCTTCCGCGTCGTGAGATCGACGTATGCGGTCTTGCCGTCGTCCGGAACCGCCACGCGGAGCGCTCTGTCGGTAAGGATCAGTCTCATGCGGTGTCTCTTGTCGTATCCGAAGCGGGCAGGGATACAAAAACCGCGCCGCAGCGGATCACGGTTGCGGTCTGTTGCGGCGCAGTTGCGGTGGGGTATGATGCCGTGCCCTGCCGTTCCCTCGGATCGGAAGCGGAGCGGCGGGTGCAGGGTGCAGTCGGATTTATTCGAGGTGCTTCAGGCAGGCGGCGACGTGCTCCTCGATGCGGCGCAGGATGCCCGGCGTGTCGGCCGTCTCCGGCGCCTTGACGAACGGCTCGCCGGTGATCTGTTCGTAGAGCTCGATGTACCGGTCGGTGATGCCTGCGACCACCTCCGGGGTCATCTCGGGAACACGCTGCCCCGATTGGCCCTGGAAGCCGTTGGCCATGAGCCATTCGCGGACAAACTCCTTCGAGAGCTGCCGCTGCCGCTCGCCCCTGGCCAGGCGCTCCTCGTAGCCCTCGGCGTAGAAGTAGCGCGACGAGTCGGGGGTGTGGATCTCGTCCATGAGGTAGATGACCCCGTCCCTCTTGCCGAACTCGTATTTCGTGTCCACGAGGATCAGCCCCATGCGGGCGGCGATTTCGCAGCCCCGGCGGTAGATCGCCCGCGTGTAGCGCTCCAGTTGTTCGTAGTCCTCGCGGCTCACGAGCCCCGAGGCGATGATCTGCTCCTTCGAGATGTCCTCGTCGTGGCCCGCGGCGGCCTTTGAGGTCGGGGTGATGATCGGCTCCGGGAAGCGCTGGTTCTCGACCATGCCGTCGGGCATCTCCACGCCGCAGATCGTGCGCCGGCCGGCCTTGTACTCGCGCCAGGCGTGGCCCGAGAGGTAGCCCCGGATGACCATCTCCACCTTGAACGGCTCGCACTTGCGGCCGACAGTGACCATCGGGTCCGGCACGGCGATCTTCCAGTTCGGAAGGATGTCGGCCGTCGCGTCGAGGAACTTGGCGGCAATCTGGTTCAGAACCTGACCCTTGTAGGGAATGCCCTCGGGCAGGACGACGTCGAAGGCCGAAATGCGGTCGGTCACCACCATGACCAGGTACTTGTCGTCGATGTCGTAAACGTCGCGGACCTTGCCGGGGTACTTGCTCTTCTGACCCTCGAAGTGAAAATCGGTGCGTGTGATAGCGTTCATTGTGTTTGCAGATTTACTGCCTGCAAAAATAGATGTTTTTGTGCGAATAAGGAATCTTTTCGGGGATTTTTCTGCATGACAGCCCGTCGGCAGGGCCACACACCCCCCGCCGGAGGCTTTCGGCCGGGAGCCATTCTCCGGCACGCAACCCTCCAGCCGGCAACCATTTTCCGTCACGCCGCCTTGTGCCCGGGCCCCGTTCCGCCGGCGCCGCTCTCCGGCCGGGAGCCATTTTCCGGTACGCCGCCCACGGGTCGGCAACCGCTTTCCGCGAGCGGGCGGGCCCGAAAGGGTGCCGCCGCGTCACTTCCGCTCCTTGATCCAGCCCCCGCGGTAGGCCGCCAGCAGCTGCAGCAGGTCGTCGATCTGTCGCTGCAGCTCCTTGCCGATCGTCGTGTCGCGCACGGTGATGCGGTCCGTCATCGCCTCGACGATCATCTTCGTCGAGATGATGTCCCGCCCCTCCTCGACGGCCTTGACGCTCGACTCGAAGGGTTCGTGCTGCACGAGCTGCAGCCCGTGCGAATTGAAGATCAGCGTGTAGCCCGCGATGCCCGTTTCGGACTGGTAGGCCTTCGAGAAGCCGCCGTCGATCATCAGCAGCCGTCCGCCCGCCTTGATCGGGCTCTCGCCCTTGCGCGTCTTCACGGGCACGTGCCCCGAGATGATGTGCGACCGCTCCGGGTCGAGATCGAAGGCGGTGAGAATCCGGCGGCACATCTCGGTATCCTCCATGTGCTTGTAGTAGGCCCCCTTCTCCTCGTGCTGGGCCCGCTTGTCCTCGATCAGGTAGCGCTCGAAGGTCGCCATCTTCGACTTGTCGAAGAACGGCGAGTCGGGACCGCACCACAGGTACCACATGTAGTCGAGCGCCCGCTCGCGGCTCTGCTGTCCGTTGCCGCCGAAGTAGGCCTCGCGCGCCAGCAGGTCGAGCCGGTCGAGCAGCGCACGCCCCGCGTAGGGCTTGCCGTCGATCAGTACGCTCTTGAACTCGCCGTCGTCGGTCATCGGGATCGAGGCGTGGTACATCAGGTTCGAGTTGACGGCCAGGTAGATGCTCCCCTTCAGGTAGAGCAGGCGGATGTGCTTCTGCAGCTTGTAGCTGTTCAGGAACGAGGCCTGCAGCGTGCGGATCAGCCGCTCCTCGGCCGGGGTCAGCGCGTAGGGGTTTGCCGGGTCGACCGTCGGGAAGTCCGCGTCGCGGAGCGGGTACTCCTCGCCGTCGAGCCGGATGGTGCCCCGCTTGTAGTCGATCTGCTCGAGCAGCAGCCGCGACGACATACCGTATTCCGGATGGCGCTTGATGAGCTGCCCCTCGATCTTGAACTGCAACACCGTGATGGCCTTGTGCATCTGGCTCGTCAGCAGCGTGTCGCGCTCGTTGCCTCCGGTGTCGGGCATCGACTTGGGCTTGTAGGGCGCGCAGGGGGTGTTGTAGTACTCCATGGCGAAGCGGGCCAGCGGCAGCAGGTTGATGCCGTAGCCGTCCTCCAGCACATCGAGGTTGTCGTAGCGGGCCGACAGGCGGATGACGTTGGCGATCGAGGCCGTGTTGCCGGCCGCGGCACCCATCCAGAGGATGTCGTGGTTGCCCCACTGGATGTCGTAGCGGTCGTATTGCGCCAGCGTGTCGAGGATGATGTGCGGCCCGGGCCCGCGGTCGAAGATGTCGCCGATGATGTGCAGGCGGTCGATCGTCAGCCGCTGGATCACGTTGCTCATGGCGATGATGAAGGCATCGGCCCGGCCGATCGCGATGATCGAGTTCAGGATGCCGTTGAAGTAGTTCTGCTTGGAGGAGCCCGGCGAATCCGACTCGTGGAGCAGCTCCTGGATCACGTAGGAGAAGTCGGGTGGCAGCATCTTGCGCACCTTCGAGCGGGTGTACTTCACCGAGACGGCGCGGCACACCTCCGTGAGCTGGTTGAGCGTCACCTTGTACCAGTCGTTCAGGTCGGTTTCACGCGCCTTGATGAGCCGGAGCTTCTCCTCCGGATAGTAGATCAGCGTGCACAGCTCGCTCATCTCCGACTCGCGCAGCGTGTTGTTGAACACCTCGTGCACCTTCTGCCGGATGACCCCCGAGGCGTTCTTCAGCACGTGGCGGAAGGATTCGTACTCCCCGTGGAGGTCCGTCAGGAAGTGTTCGGTCCCCTTCGGGAGGTTCAGGATGGCTTCCAGGTTGATGATCTCGGTGCTTGCATCGGCAATGGTCGGGAACTTCTCGGACAGCAGTCCGAGATACTTCAGGTCGGCGGCGGTGTAGGCCGCATCTGCGGAGGTGCTCATGGACGGTCGCTCTAATTTTTCACTAAAGTAACGGATATTTCCCAAAGCGCCAAACATTTCCCGCAAAACCCGCGACGCGGGAGCTGTGCCGTGTGCCGGGCGGACGAGGCAAAACCGATGATGGGACGGGTGGATGTCGGGAAGGTGCGGAGGCAATCGAGAGCGGCTTTTGTGAAGGCGACAACTGATTTTGCCGCTTCTTTTGTGGCCCGGTTCCCTCGCGAACAGGTAATGTGCCCGTTCGGGTCCGATTTATGAAGCTTCTCTTTAGGGGGCATCCCGGAAGAATCGGATCTTTTTTATCTCTTGTTCCGGCGCTTTTTCAAGACCTCTTCTCTGGACTCGAAGTGTTGTTTGCCCGACAAGGCCCGTTCTTCGGCTTTGCGCTGTCGGATGTGTCCGACCCAATCCGGTGCAATTTCAATCGAGACAATCCAGACAACCTGCATGAAGCAGTACAGCAGCGTTTGCATGGAAAACGAATAGTGTGTTTCGGCCGGGAACAGTCCGTTGTAGGTTGCCAAAGGGACGAATGCATTGACGATCAGCATCAAGGCCTCCGTTTCCTGTTGCCGGCGCGTATATCCGAGGTGTTTCCAGGCGATCAGAATTAAAAGCACGTTGACCCCGAGCAATGTCCAGACGATTGGCCACGGTTTGATAACCGCCTCCGGCTGCGAGTTTGCGATGAACCAGGCCGGAATAACCGGAGCCAGTCCGTTAATCAGCAGCGTGAAAACCTTGAAAGCCATTGTGAAGATCGGTTCGTTCTCGATACTTCAAATTTAGGCAAACATTTCGGATTCTCCTATTGCTTGTGAAAATTATTTTGATACCAATTTTTCTGATTGGCAAATAGTTTGTCGTTCATTTGTGTTGATTCCAAGCATTGCGCAGCGGTGGTTTTTTCTCTTGTCTTGAATTTTTTTTATGCAAAATATTTGCAATTGCAAATTATTCGCATTGTGTTTGCGCCAGAGAAAGGAACAAAACGATGAACAACGAAGGAGTGCAAAGAATCAAGGAGGCGGGGCTGAAGCTGACCCCGCAGCGCCGCGAGGTCTACAAGGCGATGCAGGAGCTGCGCCACGCCACGGTGGAGGATATCATCGAACGGGTCCAGTCCCGCAATAGGGAGGTGACCGTTTCGACCATCTATCGGATTTTGGACAGCTTCCGTTCGGCAAACATTTTGTCGTTCATCTATCACCCCGATACCGGGAAGTGCTACTACGACATCACGGTGGCGGAGCACCATCACCTCTTCGACGGCAAGTCGATCGAGGACTATGCGGATCCGGAGCTTTCGCAGCTGATCCGCGAATACCTCGAACGCAAACACTTCCCGACGGAGGCGATCGGGAAAGTACAGGTACAGGTAACACTGAAAAAGAATGTCTAACTTAAAACCGCAATTTGTTATGAGAAGTATCACAACATTCGATCTGCAGTATGCACACCGTTTCTACGGTTTTCAAGGAGAGGCTCAGTATCTCCACGGCCACACGGGACAGTTGACCATCGAGGTGGAGGATAGCATCGAGGCGGGTGTGAACATGGTTTACCCCTGCAACGAGATTCAGAAGGTAGCATGGAACGTGCTTCGGAATTTCGACCATGCGCTGGTTCTGCGCGAGGATGATCCGCTGTTGCCGGCCGTTCTGGACGTCTACGAGAAGCAGGGCATCCGCAACGGACACCCGCAGAACAAGATGAAGGGCCCGGCCTTCAAGACGGAACTGGCCACGGCCTATCCCGATTGCCGTCTGGTAGTCACGAAGGAGACGCTGACGGTTGAGGGGATGATCAAGATTGTCTACGACCTGCTGAAGGATAAGCTCAACATCGCCAAGATCACCTTCACGAGCGGTGTGAATGCGGCCTCGGCGGAGTTCGTGACCAAGAACGACATCGACCGCTGCCCGCTGTGCGGCGTTGCACTCAACGAGGAGGGTGTATGTCCGAAGTGCGGGTACCGCAAGAAGAAGTAACCGTCACACTCTGTGGATAGGGTAGTCGGGTTCCGATTTTCGGGGCCCGACTTTTTTATTCTGTTGGGAACTTCTAAATGATATATTTTGCGCAATATAGATTGCTATTCGAATAAAAAATAGTAAATTGCATTAGAGCAACAATATGGAACATGGCTTTGTGTGATCGAGACCTCTTCTTGGGCGATAAGGCGATCATTGGGATGGTTACTTGAAGTTCAGATTTCTCAGGAACCTATACGCCGGTCAAATACGCAATAGTGAAAGTAAATATAGAGTCAATCTCAGAGTTGTAAATGTATGGATGTCCTGACGCATTTTAGGAGCATAGAGGAGTTGACCAAAACGCTCTCACGTGAGCAAGGGTTGCTCAGTGAGATGTTTGAGAAACGGAAACTCATGAGGTTTCCGGTCGCACTTGCTATTGACCTTGTCGGAGGGAATGAAGCCAGGCTGCGGAAGTTGATTGACTATGGCGTGCTGGTGGAAGCTGGCAACATGGTAGAGATTGAGAGTGACTACCTGAACTTTTTCGAAGAGGTCCTGAATGTCAACGAGGAGATCAGCGTGCTGAGTGTACAAGAGTGTATCAATACGTTGAAGGAGAATATCGGCTATTTTCTGCAGGAGACCAATCCCAGCCGTAAAGCGGGGTATCAAGATAATGTCCGGCAGCTTCTCAAGAAGACCGGCTTCAGAACCTTGAAAAATGTGGTGGATTTGAAGCGTAATATGGATCATGCCTATAAGCAGGAGCCGAATTATGTCATCAAAAAGAAGAAACTGCAGAATCTGGACGAGAAGAGTCATAGCATTCGCGCCATGATACGCGAGTGTGAAAAGCTGATGGATAATGAGCATGCTTTTTTCATCATGGCCAATGACCCGCACATGGCCAAGACCTGTAGCGATGTGAAGCATGATTTTGTTGAGGCCTACCATGCGCTGATGGAGATTGACCGGCAGATTATCTCTTACATCAATCAGATAGACCAGCAGAATGAGCTCTACAGAAAGATCCGGAAGCTGAAATATTTGCAAGATCAACTGCTTATCAAGAGTGAAACGAACCTCTCGAAGGTGCTGGAAGAGCGGAATCCGGTTTGGATGGAGTCCCGTCAGTACAGCCGGATTCGCCTCTCGCTGGAGATGTTGCGGGGAAACGATCAGATCATCAAACTGCTGAAGCGTGTCGCTGAGCGTAATGGAATTCAGAAAACGGCAAGAACGGCAGCCGAGCCTTTGACGGATGATGATTTGCAGGACCATGTCCAACTGTTGAAAGAGGTGAATCTTGCCGAAATATGGAATGCGTTCCTGGCATCAAGCTATAATCTGTTCGATTTCATCTTGAGATACGACTATAAGGTAAAACATAATATTGAGGAGTACGCCGCAATCTTCTGTCAATTGGTTATCCTGCATCCTGATGAATGCCGGATGACCGGAGAATATGCCATTTACCAAAATATTGAATATCCGATCATTTATGCGAAATAATACCCAAAGAATATACGAGCGTTTAAGCCGGGGCGAATTTCTCTCGGTCGACAGCATCGACGCCTCTACTCGCCATCTGTATGAGGATATAGAGGAGAACCTGGAGGATTACACGGATTATTTTCGGGAGATTGGGCTGCAACTTGAAGCGGGGAATGGTTACTTCTATTTTTCCCGAATAGGAGAGAGCAAACAGTCCATTGAGCAGAAGTTGGACAGCTTCTCCAAATGGCTGGACTATCTGGACTTTCTGAAGTGTTATAACCAGTCTTTTACGGCCGGGTATCAGTTCCGTAAAAGCCATATGATGGAACAGATCAGCCTGGATATCGAAATGAAGGAGAAGGCAAACCACCTCTTTAAGAAATACGGCGCGGAGTCTCTTGTCGAGATTGTGAACAAGCTGCTTCAGGAGATGCAGAATATGGGCTTTGCGGAGTGTGTCAATGAGCTTGACGAGACCTATAAGGTCACTTCGGCATTCCGCTATGTAGAGGAGTTGGTGGACATCATTCAAATTGCAAACGAAGATGAAGTACCTGAATAAAGTCATTTTTATAAATAGCGCGAATATCCCCTATGCCGAGATCGCAGTAGACGGGAATGTGCATTTTACGGGAACGCAGGGTGTGGGTAAAAGTACCGTGTTGAGAGCACTCTTGTTTTTCTACAATGCCGACAAGCATCGTTTGGGCATTCAGCAGGGACAGAAGCCGTTTGATGAATTCTATTTCCGCCAGTCGAACTCGTATATACTTTATGAGGTGATGCGTGAAAATGGTGCATATACGATCCTTGTCGGTCGCTACCAGGGACGTGCTTCGTGGCGGTTTATTGATGCTCCGTATAAGCGGGAATGGTTGATTACCGAGGACAAGCAGGTGTTGAGTGACTGGATCCGGATTCGGGAACGCATCGACAAGAATGTGGCTGTCTCCGCAAGAATCGAATCCGGTGCCATGTTCAAGGATATTATCTTCGGCAATACCCGCGATTCCAAGTACGCACGTTATGCCCTGGTGCAGAGCTCGCATTATCAGAATATTCCGCGAAGCATCCAGAATGTTTTTCTGAATACGAAGTTGGATGCCGACTTTGTGAAGAACACCTTGATACAATCCATGACAGAGGAGGATCTGCCGATTGACCTGCAGACCTACAGAAGACTTGTTACGGATTTCGAACGGGAGTATGATGAGATCGACTGCTGGTTTCGTCAGTCCCGTGATGGGAATTATCCCGTGCGTCAGCAGGCGATGAAGATTGCAGATCAGGGGCGCAAGATTATCGCGCTCGATCAGCAATTGCTGGACGTGTGGCATATGCTGAATGAAGCGGTTGCATTTAGTGAACAACAGATTCCGCTTCTGGAAGATAAGGCAAAGGAGGTAAAGAGCAGCATTGAGAAAGAGCGGAACCGCGAACGGGAATTGACGGCAGACTACGACAAGGAGAGAGCCCTGCTCAATCAGAAACTCGGGGCCAAAAAGGGTAAATTGGCGGATATAGCGAAGGCGAGAAAAGAGTTTGATGCACTGGGTATTGGCCCGATCCTCGCTCTTGCCGACCGGGAGGCTGCTATCCGGCAGGAGACGACGGATAAACAGACGCTGTTGGAGGGTTTACTGAGAACCCATGCATCGATAGAGGAGAAATACAAGGTATTAAAAGGGAATCTGGAGAATGCCCGACAAGCATTTGAGAACTCCCAGAAAGAGGCATATTATAACAAGCAGGCCGAACTTCAGCAGCAGCGTGTTAAGCTGGATGAGGACCGCACCCAAAAACGGAACCGGGTCATGGAGGTTTTCAACAGCTGGAGGCATGACTCGGACGAACGGTGGCAAATGTTGCTGGCGGACCAGAATCGGGCAGAAGCTGCGCTGCGGGAGCTCCGTCAGTGGCATCCCATGGCTGATGCAATCAAGCAGGTAGATGAACAACTCCTGCAATTGAATCTGAAGGAGAGCGAGAATTCCGCCCAGCAGCGTGCGGTGAAAAGTCAGATTGAGCAGCTCGCCGCCGAGTACAAGATGCAAAAAGCGGACGTAAAGCAGACCTTTCAACGTGAGCAGGAACATCTTGAAGCGGATCGTTCCAAAATCCGAGAACAAGTCGCAAAGATTGATGGCTTGCTTGCTCACCTGGACGGCTCTCTTTACAAGTGGCTTTGTGAAAATACGGAAGGCTGGGAAAATACGATTGGTAAGGTCGTTGATGAGGAGCGGGTTTTATACGCAGAGGGGCTTGAGCCTCGGCTATCCGGTGCCAGCGATGGACTGTTCGGCATCCAGTTAAACCTGGATAATATCGACTCGGTCCATCGTACTCCCGACGAGTACAGGGCGGAGAAGAAGCGGTTGGAAGAACAGGTGCAGCAGTTGGAGCGTCAATTGGCACAATTGCTTGCCAAGCATGAGGATGAAATGGCGAAGCTCCGTAAAAAATATGCCGCGCTGATAAATCCTCTTCGTCAAAGTGCAACCTTATTGAAGGTGGAAGAGGAACAGATCCCCGGCAAACGCCAGGAATTGCAAATCCAGCGGCATAAGCTGGAGATGGAGGAACAGGAAGAGATTGATCGGGAGACCGAAGTCCGTCAACGTGCTTGCAATGACGCTGTTTTGAAGGTGCAATCGGAGAAAGAGGCCCGTGAGAAGAATGAACTGAAGAACAGGAAAGAGTTGAAGGATCTTGATTCGGCATTTGACAAGGCTTCCAAAGCTCTTGATGCGGAGTTACGTGCCTTTAAAGCGTCACAAAACGTGGAGGCCGCCGCGCGCAATCAGGAATTTGCCGATCAGAAGAAGCAACTTGACAAGCAGCAGAACGAAGAGCTTGCCGGGAAAGGCGTTGACACGCATCTGCTTGAGCAATATCGTAAGGAGCTGGACGATTTGCAGGGACTGTTAAAAAGAATTGATAAAGAACGACCGATAGTTATCAGATATCGGGATGCCGAAAAAAATCTCTTTGCCGTAGAACCGGAAATCAAAGAGAGCATGAAAGCTATTGAACGGCAGCTCTCCTCGATCCGGCAGCACTATGATGACAAACGGGAGCGTATTTTGAGGCGGTGCGCGGAGCTGGACGAGAGTCAGAAAAAACTCCTAAAGGAGCTGGAGCATAGGTGTGAGGGGCTGGAGCGTTATCGTCAGATGCTCGATAATGAGCATCTGGTGCCTGACGCATATCTCACGGATGACAGGAAGATGAATACGCAGCAGGATTGTCAGCAGCTCTTGAGCCAATTGCGGGGAGTTGTCAATCAAAAACGGGAATCAATCGAGCAATTGAAATCCGTCGTTGTCAGCTTCAATCGGAACTTCAAGCCTCAGAATGCTTTCCACTTCAACACAATGCCGGTGACGGATGCTGACTACATGCTAATTGCGGTCGATCTGCAGGACTTCATGGACAATAACAAAATCGAGGAGTTCCGCCGACGGACCAGCGAGCATTACAAAGACATCATGGGGCGTATCTCGGCCGAGATTGGGTCACTCATGAAGCGAAGAGCGGACGTGGATGGTGTGATACAGGATATCAACCGGGATTTCGTGGAGAAGAATTTTGCCGGAGTCATCAAGAGTATTGAGCTCCGGGCCGATGCATCGAGCGACAAGCTCATGCAGTTGCTGATCTCTATTCACGATTATACGATGGAGAATGCGCTCACCATTGGCGAACTGAATCTTTTCTCGGACAATAACCAGGATGAAGTGAACCGTAAGGTCGTCGATTATCTGAAGAGTCTGTCGCATCAGTTGCAGAACGAGCCCAATCGTGCGATGGTATCCTTGGGAGATGCTTTCCGGCTGCAGTTCCGAGTTAAAGAGAATGACAACGACACGGGCTGGGTGGAACGTATCAATAACGTGGGATCGGATGGTACGGATATTCTTGTGAAGGCGATGGTCAATATCATGCTCATCAATGTCTTTAAGAAAAAGGCGGCCAAAAAGAGTGGTGATTTCATCGTCCACTGCATGATGGATGAGATCGGGCGTCTGCATCCCAACAATATAAAGGGGATTCTGCAGTTCGCCAACTCACGCAATATCTATCTTATCAACAGCTCACCTACGTCGTATAATCCTTACGACTACCGCTATACATACCTCCTCAGTAAACATGGCGTGAAGACGAGGGTCGAGAAATTGTTGCAACGAATCAATTAGTCGGATGATATGGCGATAAATGCATCTATACGGGCATTGTTGGCGGGTGAACAAGTTGCAGGTTCGAAGCTAAACAGCCGGCTGCTTGACGAGCTGCTGGCGGAAGGTCTGCTATTGGTCCTGTCACGCGGTTCAAGAAAATCGTATCGGGCTCGTGACCCGGAGGCCCTTAAACGGTTTTTCATAGACCGGGATGAAAGCTATCGAATCCTCGAAGTGGATCGACCGAATTCCCGTGCTTCAATGGCCGCGGAAACCGGAAACTCCAAACTCGTTATGGTTCGTTCCTGCCCGGGGTTCCCGGTGAACAGCTATGAACCGATTGTGTGTCTTCTTGACGGGAAGCCTTTCGTGGTAAATCCGCAGGAGGGGAGCTTCCTTTTTGTTGCCGATTGGGAGCGTTTTACAATTCCAGAGAATGTGGTGGTGATTGGTGTCGAGAATATGGAGAACTTCCGGATGATTCGTCGTCAAAGAGTATTCTTTGAACAATATCTTCGGGCGCATGACCTCTCAATCCGCGTGCTCTTTGTCTCCCGATATCCGCAATCCACGGATCTAAGGAGATGGCTATGCGCCATCTCGAATCATTATCTGCATTTCGGCGATTTTGATCTGGCTGGGATAAATATATTCCTGGTTGATTTTCAGCAGTATTTGGGGAAAGAGCGTTCTTCGTATCTGATTCCGGACGATGTGGAATCGCGCCTGAAATCGGGCTCCAGGAAAAGATACGATGAACAGTATAACCGTTTTAAGAGTATTAAATCCGAAGTGCCTGAATTGCAACACTTGATAGATTTAATCCATCGAGAGCGGAAGGCCTATGATCAAGAGGGGTACATCATCTCGGACTGATTTATGGATATCCGCCGTCTCGGATAAGGACGTCAAGCGGTTGAAGCGTTATCTGCGGGCCTACAAGCAGCTGACCGGCGAGCCGACCTATTCGGTCTATGCCTGCCGCCAGGAGTATCCGAATGCCTATCTGCCCTGGACCGAGGAGGATGATCTTGAACTTACGCGCTTGTGGTGTGAGGGGATGACGGTAAAAGCGTTATCTGCACACTTCCAGCGCAAACCCGGTGCCATCCGTTCGCGCATCGAGAAGCTCGATCTGGAGCGGCTTTACGGGAAACCAGACAGCCATGACTGAACTGCGTAAAATACCAAACGTCGGGCCGCGGACCGAAGCGGATCTGCTGGCCATGGGCTACACGACCATCGAATCGCTGAAGGGCAAGACGGCCGAGGAACTCTATGCCGAGGAGTGTCGGCTGCGGGGGTGTCAGATTGACCGCTGTCAGCTGTATCTTTATCGTGCGGTCGTCTATTTCGTCAACACGGAGAATCCCGATCCGGCGAAGTGTAAGTGGTGGCTCTGGAAGGATCGGCCTGCGGCGGACGCGGACCCCGAGCGCAAATAGACCGATTAGGCCGATATACGCCGCAGCTTCGGGCGCCGTCTGCGAAATGCGGCGAAACGATAAACTGATTCGCGATGATATTGAGCGTTAGCCGAAGAACCGATATTCCCGCCTTCTATTCGGACTGGTTTTACAACCGGATCCGGGAGGGGCAGGTGTGCGTCCGGAATCCGATGAACCGGCATCAGGTCAGCAAAATCCGGCTATCCCCGGATTTGATTGATTGCATCGTCTTTTGGAGCAAGAATCCGGCGCCGATGCTGCCGCGTTTGGGCGAACTTGCGGACTACATGTACTATTTCCAGTTTACGGTCACTCCATACGACAGGGAGCTGGAGAAGGGGCTCCCGCAGAAGGAGTCCATTATTGACACGTTCAGACAGCTGTCCGACCGGATTGGCCCCAAGCGGGTCATTTGGAGGTATGACCCGATTCTGTTCTCGCAAGGCATGGACATCCGCTATCATCTGCACGGTTTTGAGGCAATTGCCAAACGGTTGGCATCCTGTACCCAAATCTGCGTGATCAGTTTTGTGGATCTGTATCAGAAGACGCGTCGCAATTTAAGGGCGACAACGGTCCGGGAACCGAGTGCGGATGAAATCACCCGATTGGCTGCGGGGATGGCTGCCATCGCATCAAGCTATGGCATCCGGATTCAGACCTGCGCGGAACGGATGGACTTGGAGCTGGTGGGCATCCGGCATGGCCGATGCGTCGACCGTATGTTGATTGAAGAGTTGCTGGGGAGCAGGTTGAATGTCGCCAAAGACAGGAATCAACGGCCGGAGTGTGGATGTGTGCAGAGTGTGGATATCGGAGCCTATGATACATGCAGCCACGGCTGTCTGTATTGCTATGCCAACACCGATACGAAGACGGTGTATCGGAACCGGGTGTTGCATGACCCGTCGTCGCCGTTGTTGATTGGCCGTATGGAGGAGGGTGATGTCGTAAAGGAGCGGGCGATCCGCTCGTTTAAGGTGAGCGATGCGCTTTTTTAGGGGTAGATAATCCGGCCGCCCCGATGGGCTTGGGACCGGTCGGACCGATGCGTGCCGTTATCTCGGACGCCGGTTGCGAAGGACGAATTCGGTCGCCTCGCGATCCTTCTGTTCGGCGGTCCGCACGGGATTCTGCAGCAGCCACTGTTCCAACTCCTCGCGCAGGAAGTAGACATTCTTGCCGTGAGGCTTGTAGTGGGGGATGCGGGCGCTGTGGGTGAGTTTGTACATGTAGCTCGGTGAGATGCCTGTGAAGTCGCAGGCTTCGGAAAAGTTCAGGACATTCTTCTGTCCGCGCAGCAGTTGTTCGATGCGGTCGAGACGCTCCTCGACGGTTAGACTCATTTGCATAAAAACACAATTTAAAAGGTTTGACAAAGGCGTTGCGCAACGCACGGGTTTGTAATTACAGAGACAAAGAAACGAAGAAAAAAGGCTGACGACATTGTCTGCCAACGTTTCCGCTTGTTTTGACAATCTTTCCCATCCATTGCCCGCGTGCAGACGCCTTGTAAACACGAAAACGGAGCTCTCTATAGGGCTCCGTTTATGATTACTGAAATTATGAAAGAATTAAATGTGTCTTTACCAATACAATAAATGATATTCTAGATGCCTTCTATTCAAAACAGTATCAATATCATTTAGAATTTGGCAATAATTGGATTATTTGTTATTCTTTCAAAACGACCATCCATATACAAAATGAATGTGAAAACATTTCTGTCATTGCTAGAGCTATTCAGACTTAAAACTTTTGCAAATGCAGATATGAAGCTACGTGATGTGAACTGCCCAATTAAAGTTCCTTTATTTGTTTCTATTGAATATGAATGATTCCCATGATATTCAAAAATAAAAATATCAACATTTTCAAGTTCAAAGAATTTATTATCATCATATTGTATCAATAAACGGCAGAAATTCCTTCTTTGCACAACTTTATAGTTAGTATTTTTGAACAATACAAAGTACGAAGAATCCCTTGGTAATGACAAGAAATCTTTGCTGAATAAATACCATACTTTTTCTGTGTATTTATTCCCGTCTTTATCATATTTATCCTCTGCAAATAAGATAAAATAGGCATATCTCAAATTAGAAAGATTTAATTGGAGTACATTGTTTTCAATTGCTTTGCAATAATGACGTGATAGATGAACGATAACGCCCTTCGCTGTTGTTATTTCCTTTTTTTCAAAATCGAGATTGTTTATCATCCCGTATTCAGAGATGAATTCTAAATACGAATATTGTCGCAAAAATTCACTCATATACTACTTATGTCACTTGAGTTCAACTTATAAATGCAACTTTTTGGGTGCGGATAATAAGCAATAAA
>ERZ1026956.796-NODE-796-length-17146-cov-5.026681_pt1 | contig 17146 bp, 12 predicted proteins | sample MGYA00519301_ERZ1026956 | MGnify/ENA primary metagenome ERZ1026956 (study PRJEB26926, sample SAMN06164521) | human gut metagenome | biome: ENVO:00009003; feature: ENVO:2100002; material: ENVO:00002003 | host: Homo sapiens | place: USA | collected 2012 ...
CGAGATCCTGAGATGTCTCGTGGGCTCGGAGATGTGTATAAGAGACAGGTCCAGGCACAGCACGATCCGCGCCACGCCGGGGTTGTCCTTCAGGTATTGCTCCAGTGCCGTGGGGAATCGGATCGAGCCATCCTTCCGCGGCTGATAGATGCCGGAGAGGGACAGCGTATTGGCGGCGCGCCAATCCTGCCTCCGCAGTTTCAGCAGTGTCAGGTAAGAAAGGGCGTCTATGGCGGATTCAAACACGCAGAGGGTTTTGCCACCGGCGCAAAGGGGAACGGCAAAGGAAAAACGTTTATCGCTGCCGGGGACTTCACCGGCAAAGGTGCTGTCTGAAAGCGTCCCCCGCAGCGCGCCATAGGCGGGCTTGTCGTTTCTGTAGCCCACAAATACGCAGTTATGGCGCTCGGCGTCCTCATAGAGCTGCCCGTGCTTGATGCAGTGGTTGATAATTTCCGCGTCAATGCCGCGGCTCCGCAGATATGCAAAAACACGCCGGTTGTCGGCGTGTTTGGGTGGGAGGGTAAATTCAGTTTTCGGGAGCGGTGCGGTTGGCTCTGATTTGGTCGGCGCGTGGGGCGGTTCCCCAAGAATGCGCTGCACGGCGTCCAAAAAGGAAACACCCTCCACTGTTGTCAGATAGTCCAGCGCAGTTGTGCCTCCGATATTCCGTGACCACCAGCACCATTTTCCATTGGAGATTTTTAGGCTGTCGTGGGTGCGGGTGGCATAGGTGTCTCCGCCGATATGCACCAACTCTTGCGGTTCAAATCGCCGCAGGTAGGTCATCAAATCCATCTCGCGGGCGGTGGCGATCTGGTCTTTCGGAATATAAGGCATGGCGTTCACCTCCTTTAGGCATAAGAAAAGCGCAAGCATTTCTGCCTGCGCTTCCAATATGATTTATTTTTGAATGATTACGCTCTCTGCAAGTAAAACTCACTTTCCGCCACACGGATTACGAAATCATATTCCAGTCTGGTTGCCTTGGACATATTGATGTTGTACCGTTTACAGACTTGACGCAAGTGGGCAAAGTACTCTTTGTCCTCTTTTGTCAGTGGAGCTACCCAGCCGGTTTCAGCAGCGTGCTCCTCAATACGCTGGAGATATTCAAATCTTTTCTGATCCATCATCTACGCCCCCTTCAAGATAATCTGCAATAATGTCTGCTGCGGCATCCTCCCATATTACCAAACGAAACGGGTCATAAGACGCGACCTGCCTCGCTCCAAATGCTTCCGTATAATAAGCCAGAAGTTCACTTGTTTTTGCTTTGAATATCAGAACGCCGTCATAACCTGCGTTCAAGGAGATCTGTACCGCATAAGCAAACAAGGCCCTTGCAATTCCAATATATTTCTTTACCTTCTTTTCGGCATGAAGAAGATTTGCATTGCTGTGACTGGCATTCTCCAGATAGATAATTTCAACGGCCAAGCCATCCTCATCCATTTCGTATGACATCAGCCCCAACAGTTCATCATTGTCCGAACGGTGCAGAGAGACCTTATTGGGAAGCTGGCTCGCATAAGGCGTCGTCCAGTCGGTTTGCCAGCCTTTGGTTGTTGCCATATCCTGTTCAGTTGCAGCCTTTACGATTGCCGGAATCTTACCTCTTGAGGCGGCATCTAAAACGAACAAACTCAGCATGGTCATCCCACCTTTCACAATGTAGATTATCATAATCGAGCACAAAAAACAAGCACACCGCGTCAGTTTGTCGCAGATTGGCTTTCGCCATACGCCATCACAGCATTGACCAGCCGTTTAAATCTATCCTGATATTCAGGAGCAAAAAAAGGCCGTCAAAGATTTCCACGTGGGAATAGTAATACTTGCTGACTGCTTCAGTAACACCCTGCATATCCTGAATAGCTTCATTGGCAAAAGGGTCGCATATCCAAATTTGCAATGTGAACATTTTTCACATTGCTTTTTTCATCTACCTCACCTTCAGCAAATACATTTTTTATATGTTTCGTGATACCGCTGCGCTCTCGTTGGAACAGTTCTGCCATCTGTGCCTGTGTCAGCCAAACGGTTTCGTTTTCCATTCGGACATCAATTTTTGTCAAACCATCCTCGGTCTGATACATAATGATCTCCGTCTGTTCAGGATGGATGCTGTTTTTACTGATTGCTAAATCGTCCATGCATCGGTTCCTCCTATTGTTCTTGACTAAACATAGTTTCATGAGCAGAATACTCCTGCGCTGCCAACCTGTAATGGGAGGCCAGCAAAGCCTCTTTCATTTGCTCGCCAGTCGAATCGCCGTTTGCCCAGCAGTGTGAGAGCATCTTGGTATATTCCGAAACAGGGACGCCTTCGATGGCATTCAAGGCATCTGCCAGCTTTACCGCCTGAATTCTGCGTTCTTTTGCTTCATCCGTCATGATAACATACTCCCACGGACTTTTTCAGTATTATACCATGCTGGGGTTATTTTAGAAAGCTCCTTTAGAATTGAAATTACGCAATGTCCAACAATTACCGCTCCGGCGTGTTCTTTTTCACTGCCTTTGGCTCCACGCTGCGCTCCGGCTTAGCCAGTTCTTCCATTGCCGCATTGATCACGCAGGAGTGATTGTCCACAGCGTAAATGTCCGTATGCCCGCCCATCTGCTTCTGGAGCGCCGCAAATCGCCCCGCAGCCTGACGCGCCGGTGGGTAGAATCGCTCATCTCCCGTGCGCTGCGCCATGGTGCAGGCCAGCACGAACATACAGCGGTCCTTGCCATAAGCCGCTGTCCACTCTTTCAAAAAAGCAGACAGCTTTCCATCGTTGTAGGCGTTGGTCGCACCCTTCTCAAAGGCTCCCGCACAGGTCAGCGTCCGATCCCTGCTGGCCATCCACTCAAAGGCCTCTCCGCGAACCACAGCCTCAGAACGGGTATTAGGATATATGGGCTGTGCGGGATCTCGATATTTTTCTTCGACTCTTTTCCGCAGAATATCATCCGCACAGCACGCAATGCTGTCACGAAAGGCATCCATCTCATCCGTATCGCGGGAGAGCCAGTCCGTATAAAGCTGTGACAGGGGATGCTCAAACTCGTTCAGCACCGTAAGCTGCCGCTCGGAGAGGCTTGTTTCATCCTCAAAAAGTATCAGCAGATTATCACGGCAAGCGATCTCGTAGGCGCGGGAAATAATTTCGTCAGGTGATTTCATTTTCATCTCTGCAAGGAACGCCGCATTTTCCTGTGACATTTTTTCGTATAATTTGGTTTCCAATTCGTCTTTTGTGGACATGATTTCCCTCCATTTTATCGTGCCAGACCCGCCCGCATCCGGTGGGCGTAATTGGCAACACTGTATCGTTTCATATAGGCGTTTTCGCTGGGGGCCGGACTGTCAAAGTCCAGCCCCTCCATGCGGGGATCATCGGTGCCGTCCAGCACCGCCTCCACCGGGATCACGCGGAGCCTGCCGGAGCATTTCAGCTCGCCGCCAAATACGCCAGCGGCACAGTGAAAGCCACGGTCGCCGCACACCCACAGCAGCTTCTTTCCTGCAGGAATATCCCCAAAGGGCTGCTTCAAAACAATGACGGAACGGGGTTCCGCACCGGCCACCTCATAGTAGCCGGACTGCTCCGCCTTTTCATAAGCGCGGATCAACTTCTCAAATTTGCGCTGCGGCTCGATATAGAACCAGCTTTCCTGATAACCCATAATTTCCTCCGTTTTCTATTGGTTTTACCGCTCCATCTGCGGTCTGCGGCGCTCCGGCGGCCTTTGATCCTCGTCCGGCTCGGCGTCTACGATCTCCGGCTCCTTGTGGTCTAAATTCAGCAGGGAATTCAATTCCTCCAGCCGTGCCGTTTTGGTGTTCAGCTCCGCCTCGCGGGGAAATGGCTTTTGTACCTCTGCCTTTGCGGTTTCCAACTGCGTTTGCAGGTTGGACAACTGCTCGCGACAGGTTTGCTCCTTGATGGGCAGTCCCTCCAGCGCATTGTCCATGCGCTGCAAATTGCCGAACACATCGGTACCCAGCGTGACCGTATGGCGGAGCTGCCCGATCATGGTCAGGCGGTATTCCCGCGCGAAGGTATCGAACGCCAACTCCAGCGTCAGACCGCGATAGCTGCCGATCTGTGTCGCCTCCGGGGAGAGCATCGTTTGGCACGTGGTCAGCAGCGCCGCGCCCGCCTCCTTCTTGTCGGCATGGGTGACGCCCGCCAGCGTAAGTGGGGAGAAGCCGTCCGCGTTTGGGCGGGTATGCTCCTTGACCGTGGCAATATCCGCACCATAGCCGGCGATCCGTGCCTGCGTTTCCGCGATTTGCTTCGGAAAACCCTTGCTGATGGCGTCCTCCAGCGCGTATTTCTGAGAAAGATGGTTGGCTTTCAGCAGCTTCAGCTTGGAAACTTCAATGTCCAAGTCCATTTTTTCTTTAATCATGGGGTTGCCGCTGGCCAGTGCCTTGATCTCGGCATAAGAAAGCGCCTGTTCGTCTACATCTTCGGCGGAGCGGACAGGCGATTTGCTGGTCATGATTTGGCTGATAAATTTCTGCTTGCTCTCCACAAGCTGGTAAAGGTAGGCGTCGAAGGTGCCCTCCGTGACATAGCTGTAAATGTCTACCTCCGGGTTTTCGTTGCCCTGCCGGATGATACGCCCCTCCCGCTGCTGAAGGTCGGACGGACGCCACGGACAATCCAGATGGTGCAAAGCGATGAGCTTTTGCTGACAGTTGGTGCCAGCACCCATGCGCTGGGTGCTGCCCAGCAGGATACGCACCTGACCGCTCCGCACTTTACCGAACAGATCTTTTTTCTGCACCTCACTTTTGGCGTTGTGGATGAAGGCGATCTCGTTTTCGGGAATACCCAATTCCAGCAATTTTGCGTGAATATCATCATAAACGCTGAAAGTGCCGTCATCCTTTGGGGTGGACAGGTCGCAAAAAATCATTTGGGTGGAGCGTTGGCCAGCGGTGCGCTGCCAGATATCAAATACATTTTCCGCGCACTTGGCGGCTTTGCTGTTGGGGTCACTGGGGAGCATGGGATTGACCAGCCGCTGATCCAGCGCCAGCTTGCGGCCATCGTTGGTAATCATCAGCATATTGTCCACGCTGCTGTCTACCTCGCGGTTGCGGACTTTCTCAGCGCGCTCCGCCAGCGATGCCACGATCTCTTTCTGATACTCGGAGGGTTTCAGGGCGATGTTGTGGTAATGCGCCTCCGGCACGGGCAGCTTGAGCATATCTGCCGTCTGAATGTCCGCCACATTTTTGAATACGCTCATCAGCTCCGGCAGGTTATAAAACTTGGCAAACCGCGTCTTGGCCCGGTAACCGGTGCCCTCGGGAGACAGCTCGATGGCGGTGACGGTTTCCCCGTAGTTCGCTGCCCAGCTATCGAAGTGCTGCAAGCCCTGCTCCTCCAACGCCGACATCTGCAAATACCGCTGAATGGTGTAAAGCTCCACCATACTGTTGGAAATGGGGGTGCCGGTGGCAAAGACAATGCCGCGCCCTCCGGTGATCTCGTCCAAATAGCGGCACTTCATAAAGAGGTCTGAGCTTTTCTGCGCCTCGGTCTGGGCAATACCGCCCACATTCCGCATTTTCGTATACAAAAAAAGGTTCTTAAAATAGTGTGACTCGTCAATGAAGATGCGGTCAACGCCCAATTCTTCAAAGGTGACCACATCGTCCTTGCGGCTCTGGTCGTTCAGCTTGTCGATCTTGGCTTGCAGGCCCTTCTTGGTTTTCTCCATCTGTTTGATGGTGAAGTTCTCGGCTTTTTCTCGCTTGGCTTCGGAAATGCCCATCATGATTTCGTCGATCTGCTGTTCAAGAATGGACCGCTGGCGGTCTACGCTCATAGGGATCTTCTCGAACTGCGAATGCCCGATAATAATGGCATCGTAGTCGCCGGTGGCGATCCTACCACAGAATTTCTTGCGGTTCTTGGTCTCAAAATCCTTGCGGGTAGCGACAAGGATGTTCGCTGCCGGATAGAGCTGCAAAAACTCAGTGGCCCACTGCTCTGTCAGGTGGTTGGGCACCACAAAGAGCGACTTCTGGCACAGGCCCAGCCGCTTTGACTCCATCGCCGCCGCGACCATCTCAAACGTTTTGCCCGCGCCCACCACATGGGCAAGCAGGGTATTTCCACCGTACAAAATGTGCGCGATGGCGTTGACCTGGTGCTTGCGGAGCGTGATCTCCGGGTTCATGCCTGAAAAGCTGATGTGACTGCCATCATACTCACGGGGGCGGTTGCTGTTGAACAGGATATTATAGGTCTTGCAAATAGCCTCGCGCCGGTCAGGGTCTTTCCAGATCCACTCGGCAAAAGCGTCTTTAATGAGTTCCTGCTTACTCTGGGCGATAGCGGTTTCCTTCTTGTTGAGGACAGCGGTTTTCCTGCCATCGGCATCGTACACATAATCAAAAATGCGGACATCTTTTAGGTTCAGGGTGTCCTCAATGATCTCATAGGCGTTGATGCGCTTGGTGCCGTAGGTGCTGATGGCCTTCACATTGCCGCGATCCTTGCTCTTGCCCTCGATACGCCACTCGCCGGTGATGCCGGAATAATGGACCTTCATGCCCCATTGCACGCTGCGTGGTGTTCCCAGCGTTTCAAAGATAAACCGGCGGACATATTCGGTGTCCAGCCATGTAGCGCCCAGCCGGACGGAGATTTCGCTGGCGGTGAGGTCGGTAGGCTGCACCTGTGCGAGCGCATCAGCGTTGATCTGATACTGCGGGTCCTGTTTTGCCTTGCCTTGGGCAACCGCCAATTTCTGACGCACATTGCCGGAGAGGTATTCATCTGCGGGCAGGTACTTTTCATTTACGCCCTCGGCGTAGTCAGGGTTGAGAAACACCACGCCGGTCAGCTCGGAAAACAGTGTTTCCTCATCCTTGCCGGTGAGCTTGCCCATGTATTCCATATCCACATGGGCCTTTTCGCCAATAGACAGCGCCAGCGCCTCCACCGCTGTGTCTACCTTTTCGGCGGGCTTGTGGCTGCGGATGGTGCGCTTGGTGAACAGGTCCGCCTTGCGTTTCAGGTTCCGGTCCTCGTCCAGGATTTCCAGTGAGCACAGCAGAAAATAGGAGCTGTCCTGATCGAAGGCAATGGCGTTGCCGCGGGAATTGATGAGTCCGTATTTTCTGGTGAAGGCATCGTAGAGGGCATTCAGCTTTGCTTGCTGCGCCTTGATTTCTTCATCGGGATAGTCCTCGGTCTGGTATTCCAACAGCGTCCGCACACAGTCCCGCAGCTCGATCATGCCGCGAATTCTGCTCTCTGCCGTCTTGGATACCTCCACCGGGTTCATGCGGCTGTTTTCACGGTAGTAGATCTGCCCGTCCACCAGCGTATAGGAAAAATTGCGGACAGCAGGGTCGGCCTCAACGGAATGATCCTCACCCTCCAGTTCTTCCTCCCAGTCATAGGCGGTGATCTCGCCGTGGATATTTTGAACGGCCTCCGCCAGCAGCGCTTCCAACGGCTGCTCCGGGTACGGCTCACAGGTGGGCGTGGGGCCGAACGGCCCGGACACCATCTTCATCTCGCCCAGCACCATGTCGGGGTGGTCGATGAAATAACTGTTCATCTGGATGCCGTTTTCATTGGTGGCAAGATGCACCCACTCCGGTTCGATGTCCACCATGCGCTCGCGCTTTTGGAGGAACAGAATGTCTGAAACCACCTCGGTGCCCGCCGCGGCCTTGAACGCATTGTTGGGCAGGCGAATCGCCCCCAGCAGCTCCGAGCGCTGCGCGATGTATTTTCGCGCGCTGGCGGTGCGCTTGTCCATGGTGTAGCTGGAGGTCACAACGGCGATGGCGCCGCCCGGTCTGACCTGATCCAGCGCCTTGGCGATGAAATACTCATGGATGGGGAAATTCAGCCGGTCATAGCGTTTGTCCGGCACATGGAACTGGCCGAAGGGAACATTGCCGATGGCAACATCAAAAAAGTTATCCGGGAAGGCAGTTTTTTCATAGCCCTGCACCGCGATACTGCTGCGCTGATAAAGCTGGCGGGCGATGCGGCCAGAGAGATCGTCCAACTCCACACCGTAGAGCTTACTGCCGCTCATGCTTTCCGGCAGCATACCGAGAAAATTGCCGATACCGCAGGACGGCTCCAAGATGTTCCCCTGTGTGAAGCCCATCTGCCCCAGGGCGGCATAGATGCCGCGGATGACCACAGGCGGCGTAAAGAACGCCGTAAGCGTAGATTCGCGGGCGGCGGCGTATTCGGCATCCGTCAGCAGTTCTTTCAGTTCAGCGTAACGAGGGTTTTTTTCATCAAAGAAGTCCGCCAGACCGCCCCAGCCCACATACTGTGCCAGCACCGTCTGTTCCTCTGCGGTGGCGCTGCGGTTCTCCGCCTCCACGGTTTTCAGGGTACGGATCGCGTCCAGATTGCGTTGAAAACGTTCCAGCGGCGCGCCCTCTCCGATGTGGTCATCGGTGATGCGGTAGTTGCTGCCGTTTGGATTCAGCGGGTAGGCAAGAGCATTTTGCCTTTTCTTTTTCGGCGGAGTGAGCGCCGCAGGCGGCTCGACCGTCTGCGGCTGCGGCGGGGCCAGCGTAGCGGTGGCCGCCTGCTCCACAATTTTCCGAACAAAGGAGATTGGCTCCGTGCGGAAGATGGGAAAGCCGACCTTTTGGACAAAGGTAATGTCCTGAAAGTTGACAACGCCGTGCGCGGTATCCACGCGATCCACAAGGAAGGTCCTGCCGTCGATCTCAAAGACTGTTTCGCCGGGAACAAGATTTTGTGCGGCAAATTCTGCGTCGGTGAGCACTGGCTGTAGGGCAGGCTCGACCGGCTGCTCTGCGGCGGTGTCTTTGGCGCGCTCCACATAGAGCCATTCCACCTCCTCCTTTTCGCTGACCTCCTTTCTGACCTGCTCCAGATAATCCTCGGCCTGCCATTCGCTGGGGAAGGTCTCGCTGACGCCCTCGCTATCCGCATAAATTTCGTCCCGAATATCGTCCCAGACGGCGTAGCCGTCATCCGTTTCGATTACGCTGAACCGCTCATAGGCGGGCGGCTGCTCTGCGGCAAGCCGTGCTGCATCCTCTGTGACCTGCTCCACAAAGCTGCGTTCCTGCTGAGGGGCATCATGCCGGTGGTTGAACAGGCTGAAGGTGCCGCCCACATATTCAGAAAGCTGCTCCTTTGCGCGCTGAACGGAATCGTAAGAGCGGTCACTCTCGTCCGTCCCATCCAGCCGTGAGGTCAGCACCGCCAATATTTCCGCAGCCTTGTCCTTATCTTGCAGCTGTTCCTCGATCATGGGAAGCGCATCGTAATAATCCGTGCCCTTGGGATAGGGACGTGGAACATCGTCCGGGGCATTGTAAAAACCGTTGTAGATGATTCGAGCCAACTGCCCGCGCTCATACTCCGGGATCTTTGCGATGGCATCCTCGCCGGGGAATCGTTTCTGCGCAATCAGGCGCTCATACTCCTTGACCACATTGGGGATCGTCAGATGGACGGTATCATATCGTTTGAAATTGTAATCCCGTTCATAGTCCAGCCCCTTTCCGGTTTTCGTGTGCTGGTATCCGGCACGGCTGCCGCCGCTGTACTCGCCAAAGCTGCCCCTGATGAATTTCTGGCGTTCCTCCGACGAGTGGGGATAGCAGAAATGGGAATAGATTGCCAGCCGGCTTTCGACGCCCTCCCGCAAAAAGTAATGGTCGATCTCATCCTGTGTAATGAACATTTTACATTGGCGCAGGAAACTCGGCTGGGCGGTGAAACTGCGTTCCGGGTAGGAGAGGCCATCCAGCACAACACCGATCCGGTGGGTGTTGTAAGCGGATAGTCGCCAGCGCATAATGTCGTTACCTTGGGCATAAGCGTCAAGGAAAGTGTGATATTCCTGCGCCAGCGTTTGCAGACCACCCTCTGTCTTTGCGAACGCAACCATATCCTCGTCCAGTTCCGGGTAGCCCTTTCGCTGGTCATGGATGGTCAAAGTCTGCGGGAATAGGCCCTGTTCGCGCCCTTCCTCGCTCAGATCGCGGGCGGTCATCAGGAGGGCGTCCATCGCTTCGTGTAGCACCTTATCCGGTGCCTGCGCCAGCTCGGACGCGGAGAGATAAGTCCCCGCCTCCAGCAGCTCCAGAATCCGCGCCGACGCCTGTTCCCATGTGACCACGGTTTTGCTGTATCCGGTGCGGATGCTGTCGCCCTGCGCCAGATGGATGCCGTCCTCCAGAAACCACACGGCGTATTTGCGGCCCTCGTACTCGATGCCGCGCCCATTTTCCGTGCCAAACTCCCGGCGCAAAAACTCTTCATTTTCCTGCTCTGGCCGTTCCCGCATATAAAATACGGCGATGCGCTCCGCGCTGTTGGGCTCGTTTCCGCCTGTGCAGAGTGCCAGGTCAATGACCTCCTGCGGCACCGTGCGCGCCGGGGCCAGAATGCCGGAGGGCGCGTCTGCCGGAGCCTCGTACACTGGGGCGTCGCCGCCCATGTCGAATAGGGCAAGCTGCTCTGCGACGATTGGGGCGTTTTGCAGGCCCAGCTTGATCTTGTACTCGCCGCGCTCAATCAGGCCCTCAGTCATTTCGGTGATGACCGACCATGAAAAAACGGACTCCGAGGTGCGGGAGAGGTAGCTGCCCTCCCACATCAAAAGTCCGTCTTTCTCAGCATGGTAGCCTGTCCGAACACCGTCAGTCACGACTTCCACCCATATATCGTTGTAGCTGTTTTTTAAGAACTCCGTCCGCTCCGCAAGGCTCTTGTGGCTCTGAAAATACTCAAAAATCTCCTGTCGCTTGTGCTTGCGCCCGCCGTCATCCAGCAGATTCGCTTCAATGAGATGCATATCCAGAAAGGCGGGCAGTACTGCGGTATTTTGCTGTGCGGTGTCATGCTCCAGCGCAAAGGCTGCGGCCTGTTCCCGCGCTTTTTCGTCCGGGTAATCACCGTAGACACGGAGGCATTGGCGTGTTTCGGCATCATAGACGGCAGCGCCGTCGTATGCAAAACCGTCGCTCTCCATCGTACCGGCAACATAGCCCTGCGCTGCGGCCTCCGCTTCTTCCAGCGTTTGATAGTCCAGCTTATCGTCAAAGCCGTTTTCAATATGGTGATAGGCTGCAACCTGATAGGGCTTGAACGGGCTATGGTCTGCTGCGTTTGCCAGCTTCGGATAAGTTTCCTCTAAAAGCTCCTGATGCAGCCGGTTATGGAAGGCTGGCATATCAAAGTAGAGCTTTGCAAGCTGCAAATCGCCGCTTTCGTTGACAATGCGCCGGATTGCGTCTGCCCCTTCCATAATGGCATTTTCACGATCTGAATTGCGGCAGGCATTGACAAATGCTGTGTCTTTTACCAATGCAGCAGCAACCGTTTGCTTGTACTGCTCGAACAGTTCTTTTATGGTTGGTTGTGCCGCATCTATAACAGCAGAGGCAGGAAGTTCATCACTTCCTGCCTCTGTGGGTTCTTCGGTTGTCAGGCGTAGATCAGGTCGCTGAGTACCAGTTCCTCCGCGCTGTGCCGGAGATTGTTCATCAGCCCCGTCCAGCGCAGGGGATCGGTCGCTTTCAGTGCCTCCGTCACGCCCTCGGCTTTCGCCATCTGCGCCACGGTCTGCTCCACCATCTTCCGCGCGGTCTGCTCGATCTCTGCCAGATGCTCCGTCAGCTTGCCGCTGGTCTTGAGGTTGGTGTAAAGCACCCTGCGGTGCTTCTTCAGGTACGCTCTCCGCAGTTCCGCGTACTTGCCCAGATGCACCTCCGGTACGCTGGGCATCATCAAATTCGGCACCTGATAGCCGTTCTGCATCCTGTAAGTGACCTCCATACTGTTTGCTCCTTTCTCGGCCTGTTTCGTGTTGTTCTGTGCGGTCATCATAACCGTTTTTTTCACGGTTTGCAAAAAACTGATCCCGCTGTGCCTGCATGACTGTGCGGCTGATCTCCCGCAGCCCCATCTCCGCGATGTCGCTGGTGGCGATGCCCAGGGCGTTGATGGTGGGCGGTGTGTTGAATTCGTAGACATGGGCAAACTCATCGGGCGAAAAATAATCGTCTGCCCGCAGGCCCAGCCGGGTCATCAGCATATATGCCACGCTGACCTCCAGCGCGTCCCGGTAGAACACCTCTAAATTGAGGTCGTCCAGTTCCTCCAGCAGGCTGTCCTCGCGGCAGTCGCGGAGATCTTGCAGGTAGTCTGTGATGTTATCTGCCACGGCGTTATGGCAGGGGGGGGGCACGGCGTCCGCAAGATTTTCTTTTTCGGCCAGGTTGCCGAAGGTGGCTTCTAAGGTTTCGATGACCTCCGGCTCAAAGGCCGGGTGCATCGTCCAGATGGGCAGTGGACGGGCAAAGCGGGACGCATGGGTATCGGAAACATCAAAATAGAGCTTCAGGCAGTTTTGACCGTCATCGCCAAATACGGCGATGCTCTTGGCCCCACGATTGACCCAGCGGCCAAACTGACGGTTCCAGCGCTCCATCTCAAGGACCGCGGTGGCGTCCGGGCGCTGGGCGTAGATCAGAATTTGATCATCGAAGGGGCATTTGTAATTGTAGCAGGCCGCGCGGAGAAAGCCCGTCCAGCTTTGATAGCTGCCGGTGACGCTCTGCACGGTCTGGTCATACAGCTCGGTAATGAGCTGAAATTTGGTAGGCAAGTTGGCACCTCCTTATCGCTCCGGCTCCGATTTCTTTTTGTTATGTGACCGGTTATTTTTCTTCTGTTCGGCACATACCTTTTCAAAATTTTCGCGCCGGTAGCAGTAGATATAAAAATTATAATCGCCTTTAACCGGCGTACAGCGGAGCATATACACATACCGCTTTGTTTTTACCATGAAGCCACAGGATGGCAACAGCGCACCCTTGATGGCACAGATCTGCTCATACCGGTTGCAGTAGCGGTTCATGCTGTCGAAGTCCCGCAGCGGGGAGTCCGGCTGCTCCCGCAGCCAGTTTACGGTACGGTCAATATCGGCCTTAAACTCCGGCGTGTTCAGCGCGTCTTGCTGGTGAGGCCACCATGTTGTGTAAAACTGCTTGCCGCTGCCAAAATCACCCCGCAGGTGTCCCACACAGCCCGCAGACTTGTCCTGATCCTCACTGCGGGAGAAATAGAGAGCGTGCAGCGCAGGCTCATTGACGCTGTAAAAGTCAATGACATCCTTATCACTGGCGGGATATTTCTCCTGAAATTCCGCAAGGGTACGGCATCCGCCATCTTGAAAGGAAAGGCTGCCGCTCTCCAGCGGAATCCACCCATCAATGGGAAGCTGGAACGGCTCACGAGTGAGGACAGTGCCATAGAAATTGACCATGAGGTTTCGGGCCAACTCCCTCGGTTCCCCCCAATCCTCATCCCCGTGGCGCAGCTCGTAGCGATATACGCCCTCCGGCACGGTGGCTCGGTCAACGCGGCATTCTGTAAACAGTGCCGGTCGGTCAAAAATCGTGACCTCCTGATAGGTCACCTTCTGCGCGTCATAGCTCATCTGGCTTCACCTCGTTCTTTGTGTTTCTTTTGCACTCTCTGTTGTGCCAAAAACTCCGGGACCTCCTTGAAACCGATGGTATCTGCGTAGTAGGCAGTTTTCTTTCCACCCTGCGTCAGTACCACGATGTCGCTTACGGACATGGAACGCATCCGATGGGCAAAGGGGCGGGAATCTCTATTGTGCTTTGCCCACAGATCCTCCAGCGAATTTCCCTTTGCGTACATACCGGCGTAAGAACGCTGATAATCAGTGCTCTGGAGTTTTCCCTTTGCCGCCGCGTAAGACCGGAAATAGTAGTCCACATCAGCGGTTGCGGGGATCTGATAGATTTCATAGGTGCCGATCTCGTCGCTGATTTTCGGCGCGCTGGGACCATAGGTGTTGCCGTTACGTTCCTGCATTTCTGCAAACTCGCAGATATGATAGGCAGAATTACCGATGCAGACATGGCAATCGTCAATGTACTTGCAAGGGAAAACCATCTTTTCACCGTCAAAGCGGGTAATGACGATGCTTTCCCCGTCCTTGATGGTAAAGAGCGTGTGGTATTCGCTGTCGATGAAGCGGATCATGCGCTTGTCATGGTCAGGGTTTGGAAAGGCGATAACGCCCATGATGTTTACCGGCTCACGGTCAGTCATTCTCTTTCACCTCTATCGTTCTAAAAAATAAGGCCGAGACATTCATCGTAGAATAATCCCGGCAAAGCGAAACGGCACGGTTTCCCGTGCCGCTCATTCGATGATTCGATTATCGTGCGCCCCGATCCTGCTTGGCCGGATGCCTTTTGGTCGGGGCGTTCTTCAGCCTTTCCAGAGAATAATCCAGGATTCGCTCCTTGCGTTTCTCCAGCACGGTGCAATAGAAGCGTTTCTGCAAGTCCGTAATAAACGGCGTATCCGCAATGAGCTTGCGTATCCTTTCCATATCAATACGGGGAACAATGCGCTTCAATGCGCGGTTACAGTCCTCATTTTGCAGGGAAGAAATAAAATCAAAATACTTGATCTTTTTCCCGTTGACCATGATCGCAGAGGTGGGGATCTCGAAAATGCGGTAATTCATGTCCTGCTCGCTGGCAAGCACCGTTTCCATGATCTTTTCGTCCGCTTGGGGATACAGACTGCTGCCGCAGTCATAGACCGGAGCCAGCGTCATCTGATCCGTCCGCGCATCATAGAGGAAACCCCAGTTGCCGTTATGCCGGTCCCAGTTGCCAATCAGCGCATCTACAATGAACATATCCCAGAATCTCTCCGTTACCGCCATGCGGTCAACTGCATTTTGTTCCTCAAAGGTGTGAAGAATATCGGACAATTCCGTGCCGTAGCCGCTGCGCTCAGAGTCAATGATTTGGTTTTTCAGGGAGGCGAAATCCTGTAGGGTGACACCCGGCTCTGTAAAGTCGCCGCAGGCCACCACGATTTTTTCTTTCCCCTTTACGGTATAGGTGCCAAGCATGGTTTTCTGCACAGGAATACCAATGCTCTCATAGATCTGGCAGCCAAGATACTCGGAAAAGCAGCTGTTGCTGTAGCTCATGTCCTTGTTTTTGGTGGGCGGAGGAGGAAATTTCAGCATATATTGCTGCCCCTCGTAAATCACAGAGATCTTGCTGCCGTTTGCACCGGCATACATTTTGTTTCGCTTCGGAAGGTTTGTAAAATCAACGATCTGCATTTATTCACTCCCGTTCCATTCTCAAATATTTTTCACGGAGATACCACGCCTGCTCCGGGCTGATGATCTGGTTGACCTCCGCGCTGTTGATGTCGCTTTGCAGATTGCAGTAATCACAGTCCCAAAGCGTATAGTTCTCGCCATTGTCCACCTTCTGCCACGCTTTCACCATGGCTTGGATGGACTCCTGCAAAAATTCCGGCAGTCCGCACTCCAGATAGCTGCGGTCTTTGGGAAGGCCCTTTTCGTCATAGGGCGAGGACAGCTTCATCATATCCTCCATCGTGCAGCCCAGAGCCTGCGCCAGCTTTTGCACCGTCTTTGCATTGCACCGCTCCATATCGCTTCTTCCGGCGCATATATCCATAATCGTCGTCTTGGGAACGCCGCTGAGCTTAGATAGCTGATATTTTGAAAGGTTCCGCTCATTGAGCAAAGTCTGCAAGTCCATTTTCCTCGCCTCCTGTCCTGAAGGGTTCTTGCGATACTTTCATTATATCGGCGTGCCGACTTACCGTCAATAGCAATGAGGCGACTTCTTTCTCACACCTTTGCCGGATCGTCACCGCTCTGTTTTATGCTCCCCAGATTTTCTCTCATGCGGTACACACCTCTGCCGCTCCATCTGCTTTTTGTATTCATTTCCGGCCCGTTCACAGAAATCTTCGATGCAGGAGCTGCGGTCAGAGCGGTAATGCCCCCAAAAGAAATTGGGTGGGCCGTTGCCGTCGTTTTTGCAGTTGCGCTGCCATGTGACGAAGGGGGCAGGGGCTTTTTCACATTCGCCCATGACAAACTCGGCACTGCCGACGCGGACGCGGGCGGTGATGTGGTATTCCTGATTGACCATTTCCCCCACTACATAGCTGCCGTGTTCTAACTGGACGGTGCAGCTCCCGTTTTGTGCAAAGGTCGCTGTCACCGGCATGACCGGAAGCCCGCGCACCAGATCCGGCAGCATGATGAACTGCGACCTTTGGCCCATCAGCTCTTGCGGCAGTTTGTCCATGGGCAGATAAAAGTGCTGTTTGCCCATGATCTCATAGCGCAGTAAGAAACTGCTGACGGGATAGTACACGCTCATGATTGGGTCTTTGATATGGCCTTGGACGATGTTGGAATTCACATATCTTGCGTTGTCCAGATACCATTGCGGGTTCGCGCCTGGTGTATTCCAGCCGAACATGGAGCCTGCCAGCATTGCCGCTTCCTGAATGTCCGTGATGCCGCGCCGCACATTATGGCTGCTGGCGATCTCGCGATTTTCCTCCCGGCTGCCGGTGTCCCACTCAGAGGGATAATAGCCGTGCTCACCGCACCGGATGATAATAAGCTGCCCGCTGGACGGCAGAATGGAAAAACAGGTTTCCGGCAGCTCGTTCCTGCGCATCGGTTCATTCCTCATCGCGCCTGCTCCTGCTGCCGCTTGCGGTGCCAGCCCTCCAGCAGCTTGATAATGACATCTTCCATCTGCTTTGGGGTGTAGCTGGAGGGAAAGTATTTTTGCAGACGGTCGTTGCGGATCGTGACCTTGCGCTCCAGCGGCTTTTCCTCCCGCATGATGAGGTCGATGATGTTGTTTTCCAACTTGCCCTCGCCGCTGAGCTGCTTGAGCCGCTGGGCCTGTCCAAGCGACGGGGATACTTCGTCACGCTCCATGACAAGCAGGAGGTAGGTCTGTTCTTTTTCGGACAGGTGGGAGAGGAAATCCGCCGCGGGAACGAATTTGACGGTGCCGCTGTCCACGGCTTCCAGCAGGGGCGGGATTAGCTTGTTCAGGCGGATGTACCGTTGCACCTGCTTGCGGCTTTCGTCTGCCTGTTCAGCCAAAATGTCTACCGATGCTTTTCCACGAAAATCTTGGCCAACTTGGCCAGAATTTTTTGAGGGCCGCCCGGCTTGCCGTTTCATGGCGTCCAGCTTCAGCTTGTAGGCTTTGGCTTTCTCGCTGGGCAGTAAGTCCTCACGGTTGATGTTGTAG
>ERZ1026956.839-NODE-839-length-16625-cov-7.361557_pt1 | contig 16625 bp, 23 predicted proteins | sample MGYA00519301_ERZ1026956 | MGnify/ENA primary metagenome ERZ1026956 (study PRJEB26926, sample SAMN06164521) | human gut metagenome | biome: ENVO:00009003; feature: ENVO:2100002; material: ENVO:00002003 | host: Homo sapiens | place: USA | collected 2012 ...
GTGGCGGGAAAGGGCAGCTTCGTCAGCGGTACGGCGGACGCCGACGCTGTCCGGCGGGAAACGCTTCGGGCGGATGTGAAAAAACTGCTGAATGAGCTGCGGTATCTGGGCGTGACGGAAGCGGACGCTGCGGCGCTCATCGAGGAGGTATACGAGCAATGATCGAAGTGAAAAACGTCGTCAAGACCTTTGACGGCTTTGCCGCCCTGAATGACGCGACCCTCAGTGTGCCCACCGGAGCCGTCTATGGACTGGTAGGGCCCAACGGCGCGGGCAAGTCCACCATCATCCGCCATCTTACCGGTATTTTCCGGCAGGACAGCGGCACCGTGCGGCTGGGCGGCGAGGATGTGTGGGAAAACGCGGCGCTGAAGGCCAAGATCGCCGCCATTCCCGATGATTGGTACTATTTCAATTCTGCGGGCATCGGGGATATGATGCGGTTTTACAAGGGCTTCTATCCAAACTTCTCCACGGAGCGGTATGAAAAGCTGCGGGAAGTGTTTGAGCTGGACGAAAAGCGGCCTATCCGGCGGTTTTCCAAGGGTATGCAGAAGCAGGCGGCCTTCTGGCTGACGGTGTGCTGCATGCCGGAGTACCTCATTTTGGACGAGCCGGTGGATGGCCTTGACCCGGTGATGCGGCGGCAGGTGTGGTCGCTGCTTCTGGGCGACGTGGCGGAGCGCGGCACGACGGTGCTGGTCTCCAGCCACAACCTGCGGGAGCTGGAGGACGTGTGCGACCACGTGGGCATCCTGAACCACGGCAAGGTGCTGCTGGAGCGCAGTCTCAGCGATCTGCAGGACAATACGGTAAAGCTGCAGGTGGCCTATCAGGGCGTTACCGAGCCGCCGCTGCCGGCGGAGCTGAACATCCTGCACCGCAGCCACGTGGGACGGGTGTACACCTATATCGTCCGGGGCAGCAGTCAGGAGATTATGCGCCGGATGCAGATCACCGAGCCGGTGCTGCTGGAATCCATCCCGCTGACGCTGGAGGAGATATTCATTTACGAGCTGGGAGGTGTGGATTATGCCGCGAAAGACATCCTTCTGTAACGCCGCGCTGCTGCGCAGCGATATAAAGCGCTACTGGCCGCTGCTGTTTTTGTATGTGGCCGTGTGGGTGGTGATCCTTCCCATGCAGATACTGTCGGCGAGCCGGGAGTGCGACGGCGTGGCGGAGGGCATCATGACCGTGCTGCAGCTGCGGCAGCACAACGTCATCATCCAGTCCATACCCGCCTCCGTGGTCATGTCCCTGCTGTTCGGCTGCTTTGCGGCCATGGCTGTGTGGTCGTACCTGATGTCCGGCCGCACCGTGGGACTGATGCACGCCCTGCCGGTGACACGGACACAGGCATTTTTCTCCCACGTCCTCTCTGCGCTGGGAGCGCTGACGGCGGGGAACGTGCTGATCTTCCTGCTGACCGCTCTGTGCAGCGCCGGCTTCTCCTACGTGGACTGGGCGGCGCTGGGCACGTGGCTGCTGCTGACGGAGCTGATGGCGCTGTTCTTCTTCGCGCTCGGCTCCCTGTGCGCCATGGTCACGGGATGGCTGCTGGCGGTGCCGGTGCTCTACGGCGCGATGAACGTCATCGCCCTCCTTCTGTACGCGGTGATAAGCACGATGACGCAGATGTTTTACTTCGGCTACAGCAACAGCGACATTCCGGAGTTCATCACCTGGCTGACGCCGGTGGGTCGGATCTGGGATGCCGTGGCCAACGGCGGCGCCCAGCCCATCGACGTGCAGTTCCGCGAGCCCATCGGCACCCAAAGCTATCAACGCGTCCAGCTGCCGGCCTCCGCCTTCTCCACCTGTATCATCTACGCCGCGGTGGGCATCGCACTGCTGGCGCTGGTGTGGTGGCTGTATAAAAAGCGCCCCAGCGAGACGGCCGGCGACGCTATGTCCTTCCGGTGGCTGCGCCCCATCGCCCGGTGGAGTATCGGCCTGTGCGGCGGTCTGGGGCTGGGTCTGTTCCTGCGCTATACCGCCTTTATCGATGGCGGCTTCGCCTGCCTGCTGATCTGCCAGCTGGTCATGGGCGTGATCTGCTTCTTCGCCGCCCAGATGCTGCTGCAAAAGAAGTTCCGCATCTTCAACAAGCGCTGGTGGCTGGAGACGGCGGCCATGGTGCTGGTGCTGGCGGCGGTGACGGTGTGCGTGAAGCTGGACATCACCGGCTATCAGCACCGCGTCCCGGACGCGGAGGACGTGACCTCCGTCCGCTTCAGCGCCAGCTATGCGGATTTCACCGCCGATGATCCCGCAGCGGTGGAGAGCGTGATCTCCCTCCACCGCGCCATTCTGGAGCAGTACGATGAGACAGGCGAAAGGCTGGAGAACCAGACCTATCTGGACACGGAGGGCGGCCCGATCACCCGCTATGTGCGTGTGGACTACCAGCTGCGGAACGGCACGAGTCTGCGTCGTGAGTGGAGGGTATCGATCGTCAACGGCTCCGATGTCCACCGGCTGCTGACCCAGCTGGTGAACCGCACCGACAGCCGGGAGAGCCTCATCGGTATCGACTCACTGGCGCGGTACGGCGGCGTGAACGCCGTGATCAGCGGCTACGTCCGCCGGTACGACACCGACGAGGTGGCCGAGTTGACCCGGCAGCAGGCGCAGGATCTGGTGTCCCATGCGCTGGCGGACGCCGCCAACAGCCGCGCGCCCATCGACCCCCTGCGCGACGATATGTACAGCAGCACCAACCTTGACATTGAGATTCGGCTCAACACCGACAAGGGCAACGTCTCCTTCAGCCTCAACGTCCCCGACTTCGCCGTGGAGACAAAGGCGTTCCTCGATGCACTGGAATTCGAGGAGCCGGTGGACGGCACCTACGATAGCCCGGAAAAATGCTATGACGACGAGCTGTATGAGGATGAATACGGCTGCTCTACAAAGGCCGTCGGTCAGGTTCTGTACGACTGAGACACCAGAGGCGCACCGTCCCTCTCCCCTCCCCTTATAAGAGCAGGCCCCCGGCTTTTGCCGGGGGCTGCTGCTGTTTACTCGTTGGTGTAGTTGTCGAAATAGCCCTGAATGTAGACGATGGGCGTGCCCTTGTCACCGGAGCCGCTGGTCAGGTCGCACAGAGAGCCGATCAGGTCGGTGAGGTTCCGGGGCGTGGTGCCCTCGGACACCATGTTGCCCACCAGAGACTGCTTGGCGTCCTTGGCCTTGATCTTCTCGGAGATGGCGTTCTTCAGCTCCTCGCCGCTGAGGTCGGCGAACTCCTTGTCCGCCAGATACTTCAGCTTCAGCTCGTTGGGCGTACCAACCAGACCGCTGGTATAGCCGGGAGCCACCACGGGGTCAGCCAGCTCCCAGATCTTCCCGGCGGGATCCTTAAACGCGCCGTCGCCGTAGACCATGGCCTCCACCCGCTTGCCGGTGGCGTCGCTCATCGCCTTGCCGATGGCCTCCGCCACCGCCTTGGCGTCGCGGGGAAACAGCTTCACGCGGTCGTCGTCCGCCTTGTTGCTGCCCAGCAGGCCGTACTGGGCGTTGTAGCCGCTGCCGTCCACGGGCGCGGTCAGCAGGTCGTCCAGACCCAGCACCACCTTGGCACCGGCGGTGGTCAGCAGACGCTTGCTGCGCTGGCGGCTGTGGATGTCGCAGGTGATCACCGTGTCGGTGTAGGGCAGGATGGCGGTGACGCGGTTGGCGAACACGATCTCCGCCTGGGCACCGGCCTCTTCGATGATGGACTTGTAATAGGCCACATAGTCCACGCCGGTGAAGGGATGCACCACCTCACCGAAAGCCGCGCGGAACTGCTCCAGCGACAGTACATCGTGCCACGGGTCGATGCCGGCCTCGTCCAGCTGGTCCAGACTCACCAGATGGTTGCCCACCTCGTCGGAGGGATAGCTCAGCAGCAGCACGACCTTCTCCGCGCCCATGGCGATGCCGCGCAGCAGCAGGGAGAAGCGGTTGCGGCTGAGGATGGGGAACGCCACGCCCACGGTCTTGCCGCCGGTCTTGGCGCGCACGTCCTCGGCGATCTGCTCACAGGTAGCGTAGTTGCCCTGGCAGCGGGCCACCACGGACTCGGTCACGGCCACCACGTCGCCGTCACGGGCGGTGATGTTGTTTTCAGCCAGCGCATTCAGCACGGTGCTGACGGTGATGTCCACCACGCTGTCGCCCTCGCGGAAGATGGGGGCGCGCACGCCCCGGACCACGGTACCCAAAGTTCTGCTCATAGCGGAAGCCCTCCTGATATAATTAAGGTGTTGTGTTGAAATCGTCAAAGGCAGCGCAAACGCGCAACAAAAAATAGTATATCACAAAATAAACATAAGTAAAATACATAAAATTGATATCTGCATTTTGATTAGCTAATGATGCGGCTGGCGCAGGAAGATTGTCAAGCCCAACGCAAAAAGTTTCTTATAAATCAACTTGTGTGGGATTTTGCAAATTAGCGAGTTCTCGTTCAAATAGTTCTTGAGCAGTACACCAATCGAGGATTTTACGGGGCATGGCGTTAATGCTGGCAGCGACCTTGTCACAGTCCTTTTGCGTCAGCCGCTTCATGCTTTTGCCCTTGGGGAAGTAGCGGCGGATGATACGGTTATTACGTTCGTTCGTGCCACGTTCCCACGAGCTGTACGGATGGGCATAGTAGACGGTGAGACGCTTGTTGCCCTGCTTGTCATGCTCCATGCCGTAGCAGTCTTGGAACTCAGAACCGTTGTCCACGGTGATGGTTTGGAATGTACCTTGTGGGAATTGACGGATAATCTTGTTGAGGGCATAGACGGTAGCGGCGCTGGTTTTTGCCTGTGCGCGGAAGATAATTTCAAATCTTGTTTTACGTTCGGTCAGTGTGAGTATTGATTGCTTTTGGCCCTTGGCCTTGCCAATGACGCTATCAAACTCCCAATGACCGAACGTTTTTCTATTCGCTATATCCTCCGGGCGGCGGTCTATGGGCAGACCTTTAGGCGCACGGGCAGCCTTGACGGTTTTGTGTTTACGCTGCTTACGGTATGGCTTTTCGGGCAGATGCTTACTGGTCACGCCGGGAATATAGCCACGGTCTATGTAGCGGTACAGGGTGGTGGTGCTGACAGTCCACTGACCGTTTTTCTTTTTGACATTCACGATGGTATCTATGGAGATGCCCAGCTTGACCTTTTGGGCTATCTCTTTTGCGTATTCGTGGTTCTTGGATAGCTTTATATCCGCGCCTTTTGCGGTGGACTGGTAGTCAGCATATTCCTGCGCGATCTGCGCGGAGTAGTGCCACGGGCGTTTTGTAGTTTCTGCGCCCATGTGTTCATACAGGCCATGCTTTATTTCACGGTAGATAGAGGACGGAGCAAAGCCGAGATGCTTTGCTATGAGATTACAGGTATTGCCAGCGTTATACAGGGCTTCAATGCGGAGACGGTCAGACCAATCGAGACGGCGATACTTTTTCATGGCGGCTCTCCTTTTTGAAAGTGTATATTCAAAAGTCCTATAAATGTAACGAACGCCGAGGGTTTTCAGCCCTTGGCGTTTCGTTTTGCCCATTTTACCACACTTTTCGCATAACTGCAAGTGCGGTGTCCGCTGCGGCGGAGACGGGAGCTTTCCGCTGCGGCGGGGTAGCATGGGGAGTTCAGAGCGTCAAGACCAGTAAAAAAAATGACGCTCTCTGTTGCAGGAAAACAGCCACCAAGGACGACCGGCGGCAGTTTTCCTGCTGCCGCCAAGCGACATTTTTTTTACCGCGAGTGACCGTCTCACGGGGGACGGTCAGTCTTGACGTTCTGCCCTCTCCCATGCGTATTGCAGACATCGTAGCTCGCAAGCGAGCTACGCTACGCACACAGAATATTTTGAGAAAGGACGGCGCACACATGAAAGAAACCATCAAGACCAGCAGGACAGCGGGTTACCTGGAAAAGATTTTCCGGGTAGTCAATGCGGACTGGTTCGGCGGGGAGCTGGAAGAACCAATTATTACCATTCAGTCTACCCCACGGGCCTACGGACACGTCACCGTGTCTAAGATTTGGAAGCGGAAAGGAGAGCAGCGGCACGAGCTGAACATAGGCGCGGAGACGCTGCAACGGCCCATTGAGGAAGTGGTAGCGACCATCGTACACGAAGCCGTACACCTGTATAACCTCGCACACGGGGTACAGGATTGCAGCCGGGGCGGAAGTTACCACAACAAGCGGTTCAAGGAGGAAGCGGAACGGCGGGGGCTGGTGATCTCCCATCACCCAACGTATGGATGGACTATCACGGAGCCGAGCGAAGCACTGATAGACTACATCATAGCGCAGGGCTGGTCAGAAATCCAGATGAACAGGGGCGGCGGCTGGACACCGCCACCAAGCGCAGGAGGAAAGGCCGGGAACGGCGGCACACAAACAGGCGGCAGCACAGAGCCGCCGAAGCGCAGCAGCACACGGAAGTATGTGTGTCCCTGCTGCAAGCAGAGTATCAGGGCGACAAAGGAAGTCAATATCATCTGCGGGGACTGCATGGAGAAAATGGAGGTGGCGGACTGATGGCAAAGAAAGAGTACGCCATGAGCATACGGTGCTACTTTCCGGGGACGGCCAACAACAGAACGCAGCACTACCCGGTCATGCCGCTGCGGGACATTCCAAAATGGGTGGAAGCGTACCAGTTCACACACCCGACAGCGGAGAGTATCACGGTCAAGATTTGGCTGAAAGACGAGGGACAACAGGCACTTTGAAAGTGCACATTCAAAAGGAGGGCGGTATATGAAAGGCATCAACCAGCAGGGACAGGCCGTGTATTACAACGTAGTCACCAAGCACGGCAAGATACGCTATCAGATACAGGCGGCCAGCGGGCAGGTGCTGCAAGGCCGGGACAGGCAGAAGCGCAAGAGCCGGACATTCGCGCAGGAGCATCAAGCGGCGGCATGGCTGCGGCGCAATGGGTATGAGATATGCGGATAGGCTTTTACCGGCGGTAAAAACAGCAGCGGCAGGGACAGGGGGTATATTCGTATACCCCTTGTTTCTATCGTGGCACAGAGGGCAGAAAAAAGCCCTCGCCGTGGGGCGGGGGCTTTACCATGTATCCCATACCTTTTCCGGGAGAGGTTTCCGGGAGAGCGTGTTAAACAGCTTCCAGAGGGGCGGGCAGAATATCAGCTTTGTTCCACCGGTGAGGAACGGAACAAAGAAATATTCGTCACATATTTCTTTAGTCATATCGTTAATACCGACCTTACGGCCTATTTCTTTCCGCTTGATAAAGAACGGAAGCAGAGAGGGCTTTATCAGATAGATATGGCGGGCAAGCTTGCGTATCTTGATATCCACATCTAGACCTTGGGAGAAAAAGTCCACATCCAGCTGGTAATGACGGTGGTACTTGAAAAAATATATCTCATCATTGGTCATGGACATTTTGCGGTTGTCGTATTCCAAACCGGCTTCATCAATAATCAAGCGGCCATCGGTCATCATGTATTTGCCGAAGTCGGATTTTTCGCATTTGAGGGCGCCGGTGATACCGAAGTTGGACCATACCTTACGGCCTTTTTTCATATCCTTTTTGGCGAGGTAGGCGGCATAGGTGGATTTGCCGGCACCAGGGATGCCGAAATATAGAGAAAGCGCCACAGGCTTAGCGCGAGGTTTCAATTTCAGTTTGGGGATTTTAAAATTCATATCATCACCGTTTTTGAAAGTGTAGCTTCAAGAAAGAGAACGGGGGTGTGCAGCGAGCGCACGCACACCCCCTCTTTTTTATTGTCAGGCACGAGCAGACAGCAGACGCTTGAACATACCCACGCCCAGACCACACAGAGGGATAGCCACGCAGGAGATCAGGAGAATGGGCTGACCGGCGATGGTGGAGGCCACAGTGCCGACCCAGCCGATAGCGGAGGTGAACACACTGGTGATGGAAGAAATAATTTCAGCCATAATACGCAATTCCTTTCATTAGATTTTGGGGAGCACGGGAGCTATCAAGCGCGAGCAGACAGCAGACGCTTGAACAGGCCAACGCCCAGACCACACAGGGGGATAGCCACACAAGCAAGCAGCAAGATAGGCTCATCCGCAATGGTCTTAGCCACAGTACCGACCCAGCCAATAGCGGCGGTGAACACAGTACCGATGGAAGTCAGCAGAGAGCTGACAGTGACGGCAGCAACCTCAGTCGTTTAGCAACGCTCCTTTCATTAGTGATTTCTAAGTAAGCTGCGCACGATACCAATGATAACGGCGAAGCAGATTAGACTAAATAGATAGAAAATAGGCGGCTCCATGAGAAAGTCACAGATGGCACCGAGAATAGCGGTGCAAAATGCAATCATTTCATTCATCGTTTGAACACCACCCCGAGAAAGCGGAAGAACGACCACAGGACGATAGTGAACAGGAACACACCGGAGAGCCAATACCAATCCAGACCGGCAAGGCCGGGGACAGGCTCCGTGCTGGTGGTAGCTGTACCGTCCGCAGCAGTTTCCGTGACGGTTTGCGTGCGCTGGTGGTAGTCTCCGAACACAGACCGCACCACAGCGGGCAGACCGGCAGTGTCCACCGTGGGGGCGTCCAGAGATACGGAGCGCATGGTGGAGGGCGTAGAGGTCTCAGACTGCATGACGATGACCTGAGAGCCGGTCTCCGGGGTATCGGAGGTATCCGCAGCAGGGGCGGCGGCATCGCCGGTTTCCGAGGTATCGGCGGCGGTTGAAAGTGTATTTTCAAAATCCATGGGTATCACCTCACATCTAATTGACGTCCCGGAGAAATACGATAGCGGGCAGAGCCGACAGACGTATACGTAGCGGGCAGGTGCAGACGGTCAAGCGCAGAGAAGTCCGCTTCACCAATAGTATGACCCAGCATGATAGACAAGAAGCGGAAGCATACCGGGATAAGAGCAAGACCGACCGTGAACACAGCAAAGGAAATATCCGTACCGGGTACGTCCGTCTGGGAAAAAAACTTCCATGCGTTCACCAGCAAAGTTTTGATACTGAGCATTAAATCACTCATAGAAACAGTTGCACCACCTTTGCAAAAATACCGCCAAGGACTTTAGCGAGAAAGTCAACCAAGTCAATGATGAGCTTGATAACCTGCACGGCTACGATGATAACGAAAATCGTGATAGTCGCGTTGACCACGATGGAAAGGGGCGTAGGCAGCCATGTGAAGCACTCACGGATAAAGAAAAAGAACATAGACCGTTACCCCCTATTGACCAGCATACGGAGCAGACACAGCAGCATGAAGCCGCCGAACGCAAAGAAGATAAGGACTTTAACAGCGAGGGGCAGGAAGTCGAACATATCACGCCACAACTTAAAAAAATCATCCAGACCGGAGAACAGGCTGATAAGTTTTGTGATTATGAAGCCCATACATCCAACACCTCGTTTACAGTATCATCCATGCCCTGCATTGCCGCCACAGGCTCCTGACTGGTGAAAAAGTCCTCGAAGCCGTCAAGATCACCGTCCACACCGCCGAGAGCGTCCGCGAACACCAGACGGTACAGGAGAGACAGCAGCTTACCGGAAGCACCTGTTAAGTCACCGGCAAATTTCGTGACGGATTGCGTGTTACCATCGTTACCCTCAATATAGAACACATTGAAAGCGTCATTGTCCTCCGTGATATTGATAACCGTGTTCTCTACCGTGGAGGTGGAATTATCCACGACCACTTGCAGCTTGTCCACAAGAGAATTAAGGTTTGCGGAGAGATCAGTATTCAGGCTGTTCACGCTGGCGTTGACGTTATCAATACTGGTGACAACGGCGGTCAGGTCAACAGAGCTACCGGGAGCATCAGAAACGCCGAGGTTATCACACAGGTTACGAAGATAGCCTACGCCCTCATTGACATCCGCAGCTATAGAGGTGACTGTATCAGACAGGGCGAACAACTGGACATCAATGGAGAAAGCAGAGTTGGCCGCACTGTTGGTGTAGCGCCTTATATCGTAGGTGTCGGTAGCAACACTCTTTAACCATGTGTTCGCGGAAGTAACGAGGTTTTTCAGAACCGTATCATCATAAGATGTATACGCTTTGGCCAGCGACTTGACATCACCACGAATATAATCTAAGGAAGAATACATCCCGCCCATGTAATCGAGAATACCGCCACCTATGAGGTCACGAATTTCCGAGGTATACGTAAGAATACCTCCAACATCATTTCGGGTAGAGCTGACAGCAGAGTTAATACGCGCCAAATAATTATCAAGAGAAGATACCAAAGTGCGCAGTTGGGTATCATCGTAGGCCGGGATAGCCTTGATGGCGGCGATGACAGCTCTATCGTCAAAGGCCGGGATGGACTGGATGGCGGAGATGATGGCAGCATCGTCAAAGGCAGGGATAGCATCAATAGCGGCGATAACGTCAGCATCATCAAAGGCAGGGATGGACTGGATGGCAGAGACTACGGCAGAGTTATCGACCTTGACCACGCCCTCAGAGACAACAGAGGTCAACGTTTCATCCAAGGACGAGAGATAGCCGGTGCTGGAGGTGAGCTGGTCAAGGATAGAAGTCAACCGTTCTACTGCTGTATTAAGATTAGGATCAATACTGTTCATAACGGCAGCAGCAATGTTATTAACTTTTTTATTCATAACGGTGCATACCGTAAGATACAAATTTTGCAACAAAAGTGAATTATCGTATTTGGCAAGAAACACACGACCGTTAGCAGTAGAATAATAATACCCGGTGTTGTTCCAAATTGAAGTGGCACCAAAGCCATAGGCGCTTTGTGTGCTGGTATAACCAAACGGACCGCAAGCCTGAACAACATAGCAACTATCCGCAGAACCGCTAATAGCCGCTTTAACAATGCGGGCAGGCTGTCCAGAATTATTCAAATCAAGGACAACCTGAGAAAGCGCCTCATACGAAAGCACACAACTGCCGGAAAAAGCAGCTACATCCGGAGTAACCCAGTGATCCTTATAACCTTGTAGCGCCGCCTGCTTTTCAGCTTCAGAAGCATCTGCGTTCAAAAAGACTTCAATGACATCTTTAGCAAGAGAAATACCACTTATAGCAAGACCAGCAATAGAAACAGGATCAACAGCATAAGCGGGAATAGCACAGGAAAAAGAAAGCGCAACAGCTACGACAAACGCCGTCAGAGGACGCACCAAGCGACTATTGATATTAGAGCAAAGACGGCGAAACATATTGTAAACCTCCCCAAAGTGTGATACAATGTACGAAAAGGAGTGATAAATGTGAAAGAAATCCTGATGTTCTTGATAAACAACAGCGAAACCATAGCCCTCATACTCATGGGTATAGCGCTGGTAAATTGCAGTCTTAAAATCAGTGCATTAGAAAAGAAAATTAGACAGATAGATTGTCAACAGACCCTCGACAGCATTGAAAATGAACTACGAAGCCGAAACTAACCCCTAATCCCTCGCCGCAAGCGGGGGATTTAGTTTTTACCGCCGGTAAAAACAGCGTAGGAACAGCCAACGGGGATACGCGGGAACGGGGTGTTACACCTCGTCCTTTTCGCGCTTCTTACCGGGCTTGAATTTCTCCGGGAACAGGGAGCGCAGGAGCTTGATAATGACCCACTGCATAGCCGAAGCCAGCAGAGCGAAGATGAACACGAACACCAGCACAAAGGCGGCGATAATGAGAAATTGTATCATGTTTTATACCTCGTTGTTTTAGAATGTGGATGCGGGGGCTGGATTTGAACCAGCAGCGCCGGACAACGAAACCGGTATGTTACCATTACACCACCCCGCAGAATGAACTACACCGCAACAGCGTAGGAATAGAGCAGCGACACCGGGCGGGTAGGGCACTGAGAGATAGCCCGGAGCGCAGCCATGCGAAAATCTTTTGCAATGACATCCACGGCAAAGAGATCGCCGCCGATGCACTCAAAAGCAATACGAAATACCTTAAAGCTATTCACGTTCGTTGCAATACCTCAAATCAAATCTTTCAGATAGTCGAATAGGAACCGACCGAGAGCATAGGCAAAACCGCCTATCAGACACCACTTGAAGCGGTCAAAATGTTTCATAGCCATATAGCGTTTACGTTTCAGCCTGTACCACCAGCGGCGCAAACGGCGATAGCAGTACATGAAAAATTGAAAGTGCATATTCAATGAGCGGCCCTATGATAACCGCCCTTAAACGGGCGGTTATCCGGGCTATACGGTGGGCATCTTCCACGGAAGTGCAGATACTTCCGAGAGGTACGTTTCGCAGCATACCTCGAAGCGCTGGCAGGAGGGGCAGAAGCCACGGCACCAGCAGTAGCGGCGACAGGTAAGCCAAAACTTGAAGCGTCTGAACATGGCTTACACCTTGATAGTGGAGAACGAAACGGAGAACTCCGGACGGCCTTTCCGGTACATGATAGTCACCTTGAAATCGGCACAGGTGGGATAGGGATAGCCCATCGCTTCCAGCTGGTCAAGAACGGTCTGCAAGCCATCTTTGAGGTCTTGCAGCCGGTAGGTGTTATACTCGTACATAAATACCTCACAGTCTGATGGTCACGTTATCGTTCGCCCAATCGTGGCGGTGAAGATAAGCATCTACACCGGCGTAGTCGAACACATGACCGTAATCGTCATATTCCCGGACGATATTGATACGGCGGAAGAACGCTTTGCGTGTCTCCACGTCCACGGAGGTATACTGAGCGTCCGGGGGAATGTTGGTGATGATAAAGACCTTGGTGTAACAAGCCTGACGGTTAAAGTACCGGCACGGGAGCAGCAGCGGATAGCCGTCCAAATAGTTCAGCATATCGCCGTGCTTTAAGCCGCCGCGAAATTCCTCGAAGATAATAACGTCCTGACCGTCATAGGTATCAAACGGGTGCTTGTAGTCGGTGACACGGTAGACGTTGGCGTAACCGTATTTGTCCATGACGGAACGTGTCTTACCGCTGCCGGTCTTGCCGAATATGTAGGTAACTTCCAATTCACGCCAGCTGTCCTTGAATTGAGCGTCACGGTACATGGAACGGACACGCTCCACCTTTTCAAGGTCACGGTATGCGGAAGCCACAACGTCCACAATTTCCTCGTTGGTAGCGCCGGACTTGACCAACTCCACGATTTTGTCGGCATCACGGCTTTTGCCCTGTTGCTCAATGGGCATCTCGCCGCCTTCTTCAAACGTATCGGAGAAGTTGATACCTTCATGCAGGTGGCCGCCAGTGTCCTTGTAGGAGTACGAGCCATCTTCCTGCTTGTTGAACTTCTCGCCGTCCTTGAGGACGTAAGCGCGGTTTTCCTTGCATTTGCCATAGGCAATATCACGGTGGAAAGAGGGGAAACGAGCGTCCACCTGCGTGTGAGTAAGCTGGTTCTGACAGACGAAAAAGACGTGAGTATGGAGCGTTTCACACTCGTCACCCTGTTCGTCACAGAGACACCAGTAAAGAATACCGGGTAAGTCAAGAACAGCGGCCCTTATACGGGCATGGTCAAAGCCGTGTTCTGCGGGGTTGTTGATGGTGATAAGCCATTTTCTCGAACGTGCAACAGCCATAGCGACCTCACAAGAGTTTGACAGTTTTTGTCAAACATTCTCAAATTCTCAGAAGTTCCAGGGGGGTAATACTGACCCCCCTGGGCAACGGCCCGCCCCTCCGGGGCGGGCGTTGCACTATGGGGGCTTGTGAGGGGAGAGAAATGGCGGGAATGGGTATGGGGACATGGCCTTACTTAGCGGGAGCGAAAGCGACCACATAGCCGCGATTGTCGAACTCGACATCGTACTCACGGCCCACCTCGATACGCTCAATAGGATAGTCAAAGCTATCCAGCGCCAGCGTCAAGGCAGCCTGTCCCTCGACACCGCGGGCCTTGCCGAGGTAGTGAACCTGATTGAAGTTGTAGGGATTGCCGGACTTCTTGGCAACACCCTCCAAATGGGCCTTGCCATAAACCTTGATACGCATTTTGAAATACCTCACTTTACTAAATTTCGTGTACGGGTTGTCCGTCACACGTTTGCACTGTGAGTGTAAATCAAAAGATGCGGCTGGCGCAGAAATTCCTCTTGCTTTTTTGCGGGAAATGTGTATAATAACAGGGTACGCAAGTGAATACGGGCTTGTAGCTCAGCTGGGAGAGCGTTCGGTTCGCATCCGAGAGGTCGAGGGTTCGAATCCCTTCAGGTCCACCAAAATGAAAACCGTCCGAAAGGGCGGTTTTCATTTTGCCGTGGGCCTGCGGGAGTCGAAGTTTATCCCCCCTTGCGGGGGAAATCCCTTCAGGTCCACCAAAAATAAACCACCCGCAGGGGTGGCTTTATTTTTGCTGCGCCCTGCCAACGCGCTGCCTCACTGTGCGTCCTGTTGCGCTTTGCCCCGCGCTGTGGTATACTGCACATAGCTATCCCCACATCGCCTTCATAAAGGAGGACTGCCTGTGTCTACTATGTTGGAGCGCCGCTACCGGCGGCAGCACCTGAACTGTGTGCGGCACATCACCCTGGACCCCAAGGGCCGGGGCGTGGTGCGTATCCACATGATCCCACCCCGTGAGGACGCGGAAAACGCGCCCTTTCTGCTGCTGCTCAACGGCAGCAAGCTGGTGCCCCTGAACCTGAGCTGGGCCATCCTGCTCTCCTGCTTCATGGACCGGCTGGAGCCCTTTGCCGGGCTGGAGATCACCGAGAGCGACTGGAACGCCATGGCCGCCGGTGCGGTGGCCCGGACCCATAAGGTCTACCCCTTCACGCCCAAGGAGCGTCTGGCGGAGGACCTGCAAATCATGATAGAGTCCCTGGTGGCCATTGCCCGGGGGCAGGAGCCGGAGGCGGAGGTCGCGCCGCTGACGCTGGGGGAATACGCCCCCGAGATGACCGCGCCCCACCGTATGGACCTGATGGTCAGCGCCATGACCCGTGACGGCGCGTGGCACTGCAACCAGAAGTGTCTGCACTGCTATGCGGCGGGACAGCCCCTGTCCGACACACCGGAGCTGACCACCGCCCAGTGGAAAGAGATTTTGACGAAACTGCGCGCGGCCAATATCCCCCAGGTGACGTTCACCGGCGGCGAGCCCACCCTGCGCGCCGATCTGGTGGAGCTGGTGGATGCCGCCCAGTGGTTCGTCACCCGGCTGAACACCAACGGCCGCCTGCTGACGCCGGCACTGTGCCAAAAGCTGTATGACGCCAGCCTGGACAGTGTGCAGGTGACGCTCTACAGCCATGATAAGGACATTCACAACGCCCTGGTGGGTGCCGACGGCTTTGACGACACCGTGGCGGGCATCCGTGCCGCTGTGGCGGCGGGGCTGTCCGTGTCCGTGAACACGCCCCTGTGCAGCCTGAATACCGCCTATGACGAGATGCTGCGCTTCGTCCACAGTCTGGGCGTCCGCTATGTGACCTGTTCCGGGCTGATCCCCTCCGGCGGCGCGGTGGGCGACGAGAGCCGCGCCACGGCGCTGACGGAGCAGCAGCTCACCGACGTGCTGACAAAGGCTGTGGCGGCGACGGAGGAGCTGGAAATGGAACTGGACTTCACCAGCCCTGGCTGGCTGAAGGAGGAGACGCTGCGCGCCCTGGGCCTGACCCTGGTGCCCAGCTGCGGCGCCTGCCTCAGCAACATGGCCATCGCCCCGGACGGCGGCGTGATCCCCTGCCAGAGCTGGCTCAGCAGCCAACCCTTGGGTAATATCCTCGCCGACGACTGGGACAAGATCTGGCAGAGTGAGCGCTGCGCGGCCATCCGGGCCAGGAGCGCCAAAATGGAGCAGCTGTGCCAACTGCGTGAAAGCAACCGGGAGGAGGGCGCCCTATGCTGAAGAAACTGCACGTTCTGCTGCTTGTCTTACTGGCGGCGGTTTGCTTTACCGCCACCGCATGGGCAGATTACGACTACATCGAGCAGTACGGCGTTATGGTGACGCCCAACACGGAGGATGGCAGCCTGCTTATCACCGTGAAGCTGGAGTGGACGCCGCTGGAGGAGCTGCCCTACGGTCAGGAGTTGAAGATCGGCGTGCCCAACGGCTCCATCCGGGACGTGGCGGCGCAGACGGACAACATCGAGCGGTTGGACTTCGACAACAGCTATATGTATGTCTATCTTGACCGCGCCTACGAGGCGAACGAGACGTTTTCCTTCGCCTACTCGTGGGTGCAGGAGTATATGTATCAGCTCAGCACCAACGGCGTTATTGAGGACTATGACAATGTTCGCTACGACTATGTGACCTACGACTACACCGCCGGGTGGTTCGACGAGGCCAGGATCGGCCAGATGACCCTCATCTGGAACGACCCCGCCGGGCTGACCGGCGATTTCACCGAGGGCACGGTCAGCGGCGCTGACAGCGTGACGGTGCAGAACGGCATGACCATCACCGCCTCCGATCTGGACTACGGCTACAAAATGAACATACAGGTGCGCTACACCGACTGGCCCACCCAGCTGTCGGAGGAATACAGCGCCGACAATCTCCCCTCCGACTACGACCACTGTGTGTATGTGCCATGCGAGCATTTTGAGGACGACACCGGTGATGCCATCGTCGGCATGATGGTGATGATCTTTGTGGTGATCTTTATTCTGTCTCTTATACACATCTCCGAGCCCACGAGACATCTCAGGATCTCGT
>ERZ1026956.870-NODE-870-length-16242-cov-4.323099_pt1 | contig 16242 bp, 19 predicted proteins | sample MGYA00519301_ERZ1026956 | MGnify/ENA primary metagenome ERZ1026956 (study PRJEB26926, sample SAMN06164521) | human gut metagenome | biome: ENVO:00009003; feature: ENVO:2100002; material: ENVO:00002003 | host: Homo sapiens | place: USA | collected 2012 ...
GATGTCTCGTGGGCTCGGAGATGTGTATAAGAGACAGGCTTCATACAGTCCCGCGGCGATAACACAGTTTGACGGAGGTGCAACCCATGAAACCCATGTATTACGGTATTCCGTTCTCGCCTCAAGCCACCCTCACGGACACCATCGGCGCGGCGGACACCATCATAAAAGTCTCGGACGTCTCGGCATTTCCCGACGCTCCGAACTACGCCACAATCGGCACCGACGAGGGCGGCGAGACGATCCTCTATACAGCCAAGACGGCAAACGCCCTCTCCGGGTGCACCCGCGGCGTCGAGGGCTCCGCGAAGTCCTGGAACGCGGGTGAGCTGATCGGTCGCAACTACACCGCGGCGGATCACGCGGCCATGATCGACAATATCAAAGATGCGGCCAAGACCGCGGAGGCGGACGGCGTCACCTTTGACGACGGCGAGACATTTCAGGAGAAATATAACTCCGGGGAGCTCAAGGGCGGCAGGGGCGACCGAGGCGAACAGGGCCCCGCGGGCCCGGGTGCGAATGAGATCGTCGTCACGCTTCCCGTGAGCGGGTGGTCGAACGGCGCTCAGACCGTGCAGAACGCGGGCCTCGTCGTCTCCGGCTACGGGTATATCATCACCCCCGACCCGGACAGCTACGGCGCCTATACCTCCGCCGTGATCTATGCGGACAGCGTCACCACGGAGGGACAGATCACATTCCATTGTGAAGAAACACCGACCGAGGCCCTCAAGGTATCGGTTATGAAAATCAAAGTGGAGGGTTAAATATGGGAAACGTGTATAACATGGTCGGCGGCGGAGGTGGGATCAAGCTCGTCTCGATTGCCGTCACGACGCCGCCCACGAAAACGAGATACCTCTCCGGCGAGAGTTTCGACCCCGCGGGAATGGTGGTAACGGCGACCTATTCCAACGGCGCCAAGCTGGCCGCCACGGGCTACGCCGTGGAGCCGAGCGGGCCTTTACTGGACGGCGTGACGAGTGTCACGATCCGATATACCGAGGGCGGAAAGAGCGTCACAGCCTCCCAGGCCGTGACCGTGATCCCGAAACTCGTCTCGATTGCAGTCACCACGCCGCCCACAAAGACGGCGTATCGCTACGGAGAGGCGTTTTCCACGGCGGGAATGGTCGTAAAGGCCACCTATACGGACGGGAGCACGGCGGCGGTAACGGGCTACACGACGAGCCCCTCGACCTTTACCTCCCTCGGGAGTCAGAGCGTCACCGTGAAATATACGGAAAACGGCGTCTCGGCGGCGGTGACAACGCCCGTCACCGTCTCCCGTGCAGTGATCTCCACAGTCCCGAGCCAGAGCGGGAGCCTCACCTATACGGGCTCCTCGCTCTCGCCGAACTGGAACAACTACAATTCGGCACAACTGACGCTCGGCGGGACGACGTCAGCCACGAACGCCGGAACCTACGCCGCGACCTTTACTCCGACCTCTAACTATGAGTGGAGCGACGGAACCACGGCGGCGAAGTCCGTAAACTGGACTATCGGCAAGGCCGCGGGCAGTCTGAGCATTTCCCCGACCTCCCTCACGCTGGACAGCTCGAACCCGACCAGGACGATCACCGTCACGCGGGCGGGTAACGGTACGATCTCCGCCGAGTCCAGTAATACCAGCGTCGCAACCGTCAGCGTGAGCGGGACGAAAGTCACGGTTTCCGGCGTCAATCAAAAGAGCGGCTCCGCGGTTATCACGATCAAGGTCTCCGCGGGCACCAACCACAACGCCCCCGCGAATAAGACTTGCAACGTGACGGCGGCCTTTGTCCGTATTTACGGCGTCACCTGGGACGGCTCGAGCACGACGGCCCTCACCAGGACGGACGACTCGGCCCTCTTTGCTGATCCCGTCCCCGCGGTGGGAACCGGGGCCGGGAGCTCTCCCTTTGATAACTGCCTCCCGTGGTCGGGCATGACAAAGGTAACGGACGGAAATAACACCCTCGTAAAAATCCCGAAATTTTGGGTAAAGGTGACGCACTCGCCCTTTAAGGTGCAGATCGCAGACCAGGCGACAGACGGTTTCCAGGTCTCCCCGGCCCACCGAGACCGCGGCGACGGCGTCGGAGAGCGCGACGTCGTCTATATTGGCCGCTACGAGTGCAATTCCTCCTATCAGTCCAGGACGGGCCAGTCTCCGAAAGTGAATACCTCCCTCTCCTCGTTCAGGAGCGGGATTAAGGCCCTCGGAACCGGATATTATCAAGCGGATTTCGCCTTGCAACTCACGCTTTGGTATCTATACCTCGTCGAGTTCGCGAACTGGAACGGACAAACCAAGATCGGGCGCGGAAACGTGGACTCCGGCTCCGTTATCAATACGGGCGGAACCGACTCCATGACCTACCACACGGGCCGCGCCGCGGGCACGGACGGAAACGTCGCGATCCAGTACCGCAATATTGAAAATTGGTGGGGAAATGTGCTCGAGTGGCGCGACGGAATTATTTTCTCCGACGCGAATATTTGCACCTACAACAACCCGGCGAATTTCGCAGACACCTACAACGGCACGGGCGCCACCGTAAGAAGCAACACGCGAGCGACCTCGGGCGGGTGGATCAAGGCGTGGGGGCATGACTCCTCCGATAATTCCTTTATCTACCCGAACACGGTCGGCGGCTCCGACACGACCTACGTCCCGGATTATTGCTACTATGGCTCCGGCGTCCGTGGGCTCTATGTGGGCGGCAACTACAACAACGGCACCAACGCGGGGCCGTTCTACCTCAACGGCAACAACGCGCCCTCCAACACGAACTCCAACCTCGGCTCGCGGCTACTTATTCCATACCCGAAACTCCGCGTAGTCTTTTCCTCACCGCTCGGTGAAAATTTCGCCGCAGGGACACGGCCAAGTAAGCCCGATATGGATTTGAAAGGCCGTGAGGTGAATAAGAAAAATTATTTACGTCCGAAAGGCGACCACAGCATGAAAAATACAAAACGGATCGGGTATCTCATGGAGAAACTTTGCACCCGTGAGAACGCCCTTTTAGCAATCGAGGCAGTAAATGAGCCCCGGAAGAAGAATAAAACGGCTCAATGGGTGGAGAGCACGAAAGAGGCCCGGGCGGACGAGCTTTGCGAACTCCTACGGGATTTCCACCCGAAAAAGCCCCGGACATTTCCTCGCTACGACTCCACGGCGGGGAAATGGCGCGAGATCAACGAGCCCGCCCTATGGCCGGATCAATACGTTCACCACATGATCGTTCAAGTCCTGGCCCCTGTCCTCATGCGCGGAATGGATTTCTATTGTTGCGGGAGCATACCAGGCCGGGGCCCGCACCGCGCCCGGAAAGCTATTGAGAAGTGGCTCGAGAAAGACCAGAAAGGCACAAAGTACGCCGCCGAGCTGGACATAAAGAAATTTTATCCCTCCCTCTCTCCGCGAGAGGTTATGCGGTTTCTCCGGCGAAAGATCAAGGACGAGGCTTTTCTCGGCCTCATTTGGCGGATCATCAAGGACGGTATCAAGATCGGGTTTTACATTTCTCAATGGCTCGCGAACGCAGTCCTCGAGCCGCTCGACCACTATATCCGGGAAAAGCTCGGAGACGGCGTCCGTCATTACGTCCGTTATATTGACAACCTGACTATTTTCGGACACAACAAAAAGAAACTCCATCGGGCGATCCGGTCGATCATGGAGTTTTTGGGGAGAATGGGCCTCCGCCTAAAGGAGAATTGGCAACTCTACAACACCCGCAAACGCATGGTGAACGCGGTCGGCTACCGCTACAAGCGGGGCCTAACTCTGATCCGCAAGAAAAACCTCCTCCGCCTGAAAAGACAATGCACCCGGGCCCGGAAACGGATCGCGGCCCACCGCAAAATAGCGCCGATCCAGGCACGGGGAATTTTATCACGGTCGGGACAGCTAAAGCATTGTGCCGGGTGGAGCCTCTACGATAAGCACGTCCGGCCTATCGAGAAAACAATAAAGAGCGTCGTCCGGGAGGCGTCGCGAAAGGAGAGAATATTATGCTCGAGTACATGATCGGAACCACGAGACGGAACGGGAAAAGCCTCCGCTATCTCCGTATCAAGTCCGACGCCGAGATCGGCCTCACGGGCGACCTCGTCACATTCACGCAGACCCAGGAGGACAAGGTAAGCGTCTACGAGGTGATCGTCGGCGATCTCCTCCGCGAGGAGTCCGGCGACGGGCTCTTTTATCGGTGGTATGAGGTCGAGAGCGTCCTTGTCGAGACCGATCACACGCCACAGCTCGCGGCGGAGGTCGAGGACATGGCACAAGCAACCGTGGCCGCCTCTATCGTCTTTACCGTTATGGCCGAGGCGGGACAGATCGACGACACCACGGCGGCGGAGAACGCCTCGCAGTTTGCCGAATGGGCCTATCCCGTTGCATATAAGGCCGGAGCGATCCGCCTCCACGCGGGCCGCCTCTATCGTTGCGTCCAGGCTCACACCTCACAGGAGAATTGGACGCCGGACGCCGCGGCGAGCTTGTGGGCCGAGATCGCCGATCCCTCCGAAGAGTGGCCGAAGTGGGCCCAGCCCATCGGGGCCCATGACGCATATAGCGCCGGGGCCAAGGTCTCCCACTCTGAAAAGAAATGGACGTCCGATCTCGACAATAACGTATGGGAGCCCGGGGTTTACGGGTGGACGGAGGTTAAGGACCTGGACGCTATGACCGTCGCGGAGCTCAAGGAGTACGCCTCCGAGAACGGGATCGCGCTCACTGGCTTAACACTAAAGGCGGATATTTTAGCGGCGATCAAGACCGCCGAGGGGGTGACGGCATGACGGGCGAAGAAATGGCCGTAAAGCTGGCCGAGACGGAGGCCCGCAGTAAATCGAACACGCACAGGCTCGACCACCTCGAGAAAAGCACGGAGGCAATAAACCGCCTCGCGACCTCGGTCGAGGTTATGGCGAAAGAGCAGAAGCACCAAACGGAGGCGATCAAGGAGGTTAAAACCGACCTCTCCGATCTCTCCGGCAAGGTGGAGAAGATCGAAGCGGAGCCGGGGAACCGCTGGAAAACCCTCGTCGAGAAAGTGATCCTCCTCGTCACCGCGGCGGTGGTGGGCTACATATTGGCCCGGGTGGGGCTATGAGCGGGAAATATGAGGCGAAAACGCCCTCTCGTCTCTCCCGGCTCGTGAAGCGGATCGGGAAAATTCCTCACCTATTCGCAAAGGTGACAATCGCCTATTGTGTGGCCGCCGCCTCCGGGGCGAGCTGGTACGCGCTCCGTATCATGTCCAGGACGGGAAACGACCCCGCGGCCCTCCTGGGCGTGATCCTCGGCTTTTTCGGCGGCGAGCTCCTCTTGCTATGCCTGAAAACCGTCCTCAAAAAGGACGACAAGGAAGAACCAACAACAAAAGATTTAGGGGACACCGGGATTTGACCCGGGGAAAGGACTACACCATGAATGAAAAGATCATCAAGCGTATCGCAAACCTCCTCTCCGTGAAATCCATTGTCACGATCACCCTCACGGCGGTTTTTGCCTACCTCGCCGTTACGAACAAAATCGCGCAGGACTTTATGACCGTGTACGCCGTCGTGATCGCGTTCTATTTCGGCACTCAGACCCAGCGCGAACAGAGCGCCACGGACGGGACTCAGACCACCGAGGAGGGAAAGTAAATGAACTCGGCCGACTTTATCGCAAAGGCGCTCTCTATCGCCCGGGACTATAAGACCTCGTATATTTGGGGCGGCCTCGGCTCGCCGATCACCGACGCGAGCCTCACCCGGGCGGCGAACGCCTACGCAAAGAATACAGAAAAGGGGTGGATTGACGCCGCTCGCCGCTACGCCGGAAACCCCAAGGCGTTTTATTTCGATTGCGTGGGCCTCATTAAGGCGATCTTGTGGGGGTGGAGCGGGGATAGCGCCAGAACCTACGGCGGCGCCACCTATCCGACCATGAACCAGGTACTCGCGGGCGCCTGCCCAGACATTTCGGCGGACGGTATGATCTCGATTTGTTCCGGCGTCTCGACCGATTTCTCCGGGATCGCGCCCGGGGCGGCGGTGTGGACGACGGGCCATATCGGAATTTATGTCGGCGGCGGGCTCGCGGTAGAGTGTACGCCCGCATGGAAAAACGGCGTACAGATTACCGCCGTCGCAAATATCGGAAGTAAATCCGGGTACAACGCCCGGAAGTGGAAAAAGTGGGGAAAAATCCCCTACGTTACCTACGAGGAGGAAATCGACATGAGCAACGAAGAATTAAAGGCCCTGATCCGTCAGACCGTGAAAGAAGTCCTCGACGAGGAAAACCCTGTCTATAAGGACTTGAAAGACGTCCCGGAATACTGGAAAGGCGCCGCGGCGGCCTTGCTGGACTCCGGCGCCGTCAACGGCGGGACGCCGAAAGAGGTATGCGCGACCGACCTCAACCTCCGCAAGGAGACCCTCAAGGCCGCAATCGTGGCCGTCATGTACCACGAGGCCAGAGAGAAAGCATAACCCGAGCGGGCCGGAGGAAACTCCGGCCCTTATTTTTTCGAGCTATGGAGTATTCCCATAAGAACCCGAGGAAAATATGTTAATGTCAATTAGAATATTGGATATTACCATAGGAGGAACTCGGGCGAGTGAGAAAATTTCAATTTGAGGGCAAGGGGAACGTATCGGGCGACCGCGTCCGGGAGCTACGCCTCCGGGCCCGCCTATCACAAACAGCCCTCGCGGCGAAAATGCAGACAGAGGGCGCGATCATTGAACAAGACGCAGTTAGTCGGATCGAGAGCGGCTCTCGCCTCGTGACGGATTACGAGCTCCTCGTCCTGACGAGAATTTTCCACGTCTCCGCCGATTGGCTCATAGGTGCAGACAAAAACCCGCCCCGGGATTGATTTCCCGAGGCGGATATTTTTTGCAAAAAAACTATTGACATACTGCAAGCAGTATGGTATTATAATAAGCGAAAGGAGGATAAAGCATTGAGCAAAAAACGCAAAAAGAAAAGCGGCAACAAGGCCAAGCCGGACAGCTACATAAACCTTGTTACCGCGATCCTAAACCTCGTGATTGCCATTCTACTGCTGATAGAAAAGCTCACCGAGTAAAGGGCAGGGGGAGCAATCCCCCTCGCCCTTGCATAGTAACATGAAACGGGCTCAATGTCAAACCGTCATGGACACAGTCATTTATATTTTGTGCGGAGTGAGTATCACCCTCGCGGTATGCTCTATCGTTATCAACGTGAGGAGGCGGAAACGTGGAAGAAAGCAAGAGAAAGACTAAGACCTCGACGGCGGTAAAGTCGAGATACAACCAAAAAGCCTATGACGTGATTTCCGTCCGTGTGCCGAAAGACCTCGCGGCGGCATTTCGGGAAAAGTGCGACGCTGAGGGGGCCGTCCAGGCTCAAATTATCAAACGAGCGATAGAGGAATTTTTACAGAAATAAACCACGCCCCGCCCGGTCTACATGGCCGCGGCGGGGCTTTGATTTACCAGGAGGGTTTGGAAATGGGAGAAAACTACCAGCACTTGACTTGGAGAGAGCGCCTTATTATCGAGACACGCCTCAAAGATGGGTGGTCGAAACAGCGGATCGCCGACGAGTTGGGCCGCCATGTCTCCACGATCTACCGGGAGATCAAGCGCGGCCTCGGTATTCAGCGCACGACCGAGCTCATAGACCGGGAGTGCTATATCCCCGATATTGCACAAGCTCGGTACGAGGATCACTACCCGGACAAGGGGCCGGGTCTCAAAATCGGCAAGGATCACCGCCTCGCCCGATACCTCGAGGCAGCCATCAAAGGCGGGAACAGATCGCCGGAGGCCGCCCTCGGCGAGATCAAGGCAAAGGGCCTCGTATTCGATACCGAGATTTCCGTCCGCACTCTCTATCGCTATATCGACCTCGGCCTTTTCCTCGGGATAACGAATAAAGACCTCCCTCATAAGGCGGCGAAAAAGAGGGGTTATCGCCGCGTCCGTGCGGCCCGGGCCCCTAAAGGCTTGAGCATTGAACAGCGCCCGGAGGAGATCAACTCCCGGGAGACTTTCGGACATTGGGAAATGGACACCGTACAGGGCATACAAAAGAGCCGCCCCCGCTTGCTGGTACTCACGGAGCGGCTCTCTCGCCATGAAATTATGATCCCGATAAAGACGAACACCACCGAAAGCGTGGTAAAGGCCCTAAACACGCTCGAGCGCAAATACGGCGCCCTTTTCTACAAGGTATTTCGGTCGATCACCGTAGACAATGGCCCGGAGTTTGCCGACTGCGCGGGCATGGAAAAGGCTTGTCGGCGGAAAGGTGCCCGGACGACGGTCTATTACTGCCACCCGTATAGCTCATGGGAAAGAGGATCGAACGAGCGCCAAAACGGCATGATCCGCCGCAAGCACCCGAAAGGGACAGATTTTGCAACTATTCCGGCCTCTACTCTGAAAAAAACGGAGGAATGGATCAATAATTATCCCCGGAAGATATTCAATTTCCACACGGCGGCGGAGGTGTTCGAGGCCTGTATGAACAGCCTTTGAAAAATAAATTACTAAAATTTTCGCAAATCACTTGACAAGGGGCCCCTTTCTTCCCGCGAAGCGGAACGCGCCGCGGTGGTTCCTTCTGTTAAGTCAAAGCGAAAAAAAGCTGCATTTTCTGCGGACTTTCCCCTCCTGCGGAAAAGAACCGTTTACAACGCCCGCCGCTTTACGGTAGAATAGAAGCCATCACTCGGTTTGGAGGAACGTACTTCATGAAAAAGATCTTTCTCTCCGCGATTCTGGCCGGTATGGTCATCGGTTTTGGCGGAACGGTATTTCTGTCGGTGGAAAATACGGTCATCGGCTCTCTTTTCTTCACCATCGGTCTTTTTGTCGTCTGCACGCGCGGACTGCACCTGTTTACGGGCAAGGTCTGCTATCTTTTTGACAACGACGCGGCCTATGCAAAAACGCTGCCGGTCATCTGGTTCGGCAACCTGGTCGGCACGGCAATCATTGCCGCGCTCGAGCAGTTCACGCGCCTTGCCTCGCTCGACGCCCGCGCACAGGCCATCTGCGCGCTCAAGCTCTCCGAGCCGCTGTTCGGCGCGTTCATCCTCGCCATTTTCTGCAACGTGATGATCTACATCGGCGTGGAGGGCTACCGCTCCAACCCGCACGAGCTGGGCAAATACCTCGCGCTCTTCTTCGGCGTGTGCGTGTTCATTCTCTGCGGCTTTGAGCACTGCGTGGCCAACATGTATTACTTCACGATGGGCGGCGCATGGAGCGGCCGCGCGATCCTTTATCTGCTTGTGATGACGCTCGGCAACGCCGTGGGCGGCGTGATCGGCCCGGTGACGAGAAAGATCCTGACAAAGTAAAAGATCCCTGCATCAGGCAGGAGCGGAAAGGCGGGGCGTTCCCTTCAAAAAGGGAGCGTCCCGCCTTGTTCTTCTTTCCGCGGCGCTGCGTCTTTTATATTGCTTTTGCCGCGGGCAGATAGTACAATGGGGATACTCAACGAAACGGGAGGACTTTTCCCCAATGAAACTCATTTCTTGGAATGTCAACGGCCTGCGCGCGTGCATCGGCAAGGGCTTTCTGGATTTTGTGGATCTCATCGACGCGGACGTGATCTGCTTGCAGGAGACAAAATTGCAGCCGCACCAGATCGAGCTCGACCTTCCGCAGTACCACATCTACTGGAACAGCGCGGACAAGAAGGGCTATTCCGGCACGGCGGTCTTCACCAAGCGCGAGCCGCTCTGCGTCACGTATGACTTCGGCGAGGATATCCACCGCCACGAGGGGCGCGTCATCACCTGTGAATATGAGGACTTCTACCTCGTCTGCTGCTATACGCCGAACTCCCAGGACGAGCTGCGCCGCCTTTCGTACCGCATGGAGTGGGAGGACGCGCTGCGGCAGTACCTTTGCGAGCTTGACAACATCAAGCCCGTTGTCTACTGCGGCGACTTAAACGTGGCGCACGAGGAGATCGACCTCAAAAATCCCAAGACGAACCACTTCAATCCCGGCTTTTCCGACGAGGAACGCGGCAAGATGACGCAGCTTCTCTCCTCCGGTTTTCTGGATTCCTTCCGCACGCTCTACCCCGACAAGACCGACGCCTACTCGTGGTGGAGCTACCGCGCGCAGTCGCGGGCAAGGAACGTCGGCTGGCGCATCGACTACTTTATCGTCTCCGAGCGCCTGCGCGCCCGCATCGAAAACGCGGACATTCTGCCCGAGGTCATGGGCAGCGACCACTGCCCGGTGATGCTCGAGCTGAAGGAGGAAACAGTATGAAGATCAACAAACAGCAAACCGGCAGCGGCACAAAGATCGCGCTGATCGTCAGCGGCGTCGTGCTCCTCGCCTGCATCGTGCTCACGGTTCTCGTCGGCACACAGAAAGCCCAAATGACCGACCCTGTGAAAAACATTTTCGCCATCGTCCTCTGCGTGGACGTCATCGTGTTTGCCTACACGGGCTGTAAGCTGCTCGGCCTTCTCAAGACAATAAAGAAATGACCGCTTTTCCCCACCGAGCGGCAAAAACAAAAAATAAAAAGGGATCCTCTTTGAAAGAGGATCCCTTTTCTGTTCTTATCGTATCCCTGCGCAAGCTCACGATCCACAGCCTGTGGAGAACTTACGCCTTGGTACGGTCGTAAGACACAACAACACGTCTGTTCGGCTCGGTGCCGATGGAGAAGGTGGTCACGCCCGGCGTATCCTGGAGCGCGGTGTGGATCACGTGGCGCTCGTAGGCATTCATCGGCTCGAGGGTGACGTTGCGGCGGTACTTGGTGACCTTGCCGGCAACCTTTTCCGCAAGGCGCTCAAGGCTCTGCTCGCGCTTTTCGCGGTAATTCTCGGCATCGACCTGCACGCGCACGCGGTTTTTCTCGCTGCCGCGGTTGATGCTGTAATTCGTCAGCTGCTGAATGGCGTCGAGCGTTTCGCCGCGGCGGCCGATCAGCGCGCCGAGCTTTTCGCCCTCGAGATAGACCTTGTAGCGGCCCTTCTCGCTCTCGTAGATCTTGATCTCGGCAGCGGAATCCATGTGCTCAAGGAGACCCTTGAGGAAGGAACGGATCTGCTCGCTCTTTTCGTCGCGGCACTCCTCGCCAAGGTCGACAATGGGCTTTGGCTGCGGGGCGGGACGCTCCGCGCGCTCGGCACGGGGCGCACGCTCGCGGCGCTCTTCGCGCGCCGGACGGCCGCTGCGCTCTTCCTTGGCGGCGCGGGGTTCTTTCTTCTGCAAAACTTCGGGCGCGTACATGGGCACGGCCTTCGGTGCAGCGCTGGGTTCAACTTTCTTTTCGGGCTTGGGTGCGGCAGGCTTTTCCACCGGCTTGACCGCTTCTTCGGCCTTGCCGTCGTCATAGCTCACGCGAACGCGCGCGGGCGCGCTGCCGATGCCGAGGAAGCCGGACTTTGCACGCTCAAGGATCTCAACAGAAACGTCGTCTCTGTCCATTCCCAGCTGAGCGAGCGCACTTTGGATCGCCTCGTCCTCCGTCTTGCCCGTTACGTCAATAAACTTGATCATTCAGACAAGCTCCTTACAATTATTCTCCGTAGTGCTCGGGGTCGTAGGAACGGCCGCGGGCATAGGGGCGGTCGCCGATACGGCCGCTTTCATTGGTGGAATTTTTCTTCTTGGTGGCCTTGGCAGCCTGCTTTTCCGCGCGCTTTTCCTTGAGCGTCTTCTTCTCCGCCTCTTCGGCAGCAAACTTGCGCTGCTGCTCGCGGGCGGCTTCCATGCGGCGCAGACGGTCTTCGCGCTTCTGCTTTTCCTTCTCGCTGATCTCGTCTTCCATGTGGTTCTTATAATACTTGGTCAGAACCTTTTCCTGAATGGCGTAGAGCAGGGAGTTGACGATCCAGTAAACGCCGAGAGCCGCGGGCAGCGTGAAGCCGATCCACAGGGACATGACCGGCATCATCCACATCATCATGCGGCTGGAGCGGGCGGTGGCGTCGTTTCCTTCGGCGGCAACGTTGCCTGCCATGGATACCTTGGACTGCAAAAAGCTCAGTCCGGCGGAAATGAAGGGGATCAGCACAACGCCGATGATGGGCCAGCCGCCGGTGAAGAAGTCCTTCCACACGTCCGTCGGCATAACGGTGAGGTCAAGGCCGAGGAAGTTGTAGTTTACGTTGAGAAGTCCGTCGAACTTGCCGGCAAACTCCGAAAAATTATCGGAGATGAACTTGGCAAGGCCGATCTCTTCATAGCCCACGCGCACGCTCTCGGCGTTGTAGCCGAGGGTGGTGGCAAGGGAGGTGATCTCCGTCACGACGTCCTTGGAGAGCAGCATGAAGCGGCTGAGCGGCTGGCGGATGATGGAATAGAGTGCGATGAGGATGGGGAAGGGCAGGAAGCTCCACAGGCAGCCGCTCATGGGGTTCACGCCCTCCTGCGTGTAGAGGAGCTGCATCTCCTCATTCATGCGCTGGGGATTGTTGGCGTATTTCGTCTGGATCTCTTTCATCTTGGGCTGGAAGAGGTTCATGCGCATCATGCTCTTTTTCGACTTCATCTGGAAGGGCAGGGTGATGAGCTTCACGACGAGCGTAAAGAGCACCAGTGCCCAGCCGTAGGAGCCGGTCAGCTCATAGAAGGTGCGCAGGATCCAGGCGAAGGGAACGCAAATGTAATAGCCGATCGTTGACATTCTTTGGTTTCCTCCGTGGTTTTAAGTTCGGTCACGGGACCGGGTCGTAGATCTTTCCGCCCTTATAGAACGGATGGCATCGCATGATACGCTTGAACGCAAGCCAGCCCCCCTTAAAAGCGCCGTACTTCTCGATGGCCTCGAGCGCGTACTGCGAGCAGGTGGGGATAAAGCGGCAGCAGGGGGGACGGTAGGGCGAGATCGCCGCGCGATAAAACCGGATGAGAGAAAGCATGAGCTTTTTCATGCCTGAGACTCCCAGAGGCCGAGCTTTTTGCACGTTTTTTCAAACGCGCGCTTGAGCTCCCAGTAATCCGCATGCGCAGCCCTTGTGCGGGCGACGACGATGATGTCGTAGCCCTGCTTCATCTTCCCCTGGCTGAGGCGGAAGATCTCGCGGATGCGGCGGCGGACGCGGTTGCGCACGACGGCATGGCCAAGCTTGGTGCTGACCGTGACGCCGAGGCGATTGTGCCCCAGCCTATTTTTCCGGTAATAGACCACAAGGCAGGACGAAACACCGGATTTACCCTTTGCGTACATCCGGCGGAATTCGTAATTTTCCTTGATGGTGGTGGTGCTTTTCACGCGTGATCTCCCTGCTGCTGCGGTTTTGTCCGTATAGCCTGCAAGGGACGGCGATCGAAACACATTCTCATCAGCCGTCCCTCATTGTTTCATCTGTAGCATACGATACGCAAGTTGCTCCCGCTCTTAGTGGGTGAGACGGGCGCGGCCGCGTGCACGACGACGGGCAAGAACCTTGCGGCCGTTGGCAGTGGACATTCTCTTGCGGAAGCCGTGCTCCTTGGAGCGCTGGATCTTCTTGGGCTGATAGGTGCGAGAAGTAGCCATTTCGTTTTACCTCCTGAAAAATTTTACCGGCAGAGACCTTCCGGCCGCTGCACTTACTCGACGGCGGGCGGAGAAAAAATCTTTCTTCGCGAACCGCAGTTGATAAAAGAAATGCCGTATTGACGCGGCATACGGGGAGTATTATATCGGTTTTGCCGCATTCTGTCAACCAAAAATGCAAAAATTGGTGCATGTTTCCATTGTCCGCAAGCACTTGTGTTTGCGGAAGAAAAGAGAATCAATCCCTTGTGTTCTTTTGCCTGATTCCGCACCTCTTTTCCATGGAAAAACAGCATTTTATATTTAGAATAAGTGTTGCGTCTGCGCGCGATTTTTGGTATAATATAGAGAGTTAATTTTCGGCTCTTACAAGCCTTTTATTCCAACAAAGAAAGGAGCGCTTCCGTGAACTCTGTTGCAGACATCTGGAAGATCGTTCTCTCCCGTCTCAGCCAGGATCTGTCGGAAACGACCATTTCCACCTGGTTCGACGAAGTGGAAGCCGTATCCATCAAGGATCTCACGCTGTACCTCCACTGCCCGAACGATTTCAAGCGCAGCACCATCGAATCCATGTTCGCAGACCGCATCAAGGATTCCCTGCGGGACATTTATTCCGCCGATTTCGACGTTAAGCTTTTATCGAGCGCTGAGAGCGCGGCGCTGTTCACCCCAGAAGAGAAAAAATCCGCTTCTCTGTTCGATTCCAGCGAATTCACCTTCGAGACCTTCGTCGTGGGTGAATCCAATAAAATGGCCTATGCCGCCGCCCGCGCCGTGGCGGACGGGGCGAGCGACCACTATAACCCCCTCTTCATCTACGGTGACTCAGGCCTTGGCAAAACGCACCTCATCTACGCCATCGCCCACCAGATCCGCTCCACACGCCCCTCGTCCAAGATCATCTACATCAAGGGCGACGATTTTATCAACGAATTCATCGAGCTCGTGCGCGCCGGCCGCGGCAGCGAGTTCCGCGCCAAGTACCGCGACGCCGACCTTCTGCTCGTGGACGACGTGCAGTTCGTCGCCGGCAAGGAGCAGGTGCAGAACGAATTCTTCCATACGTTCAACACGCTCTATGAGGCGGGCCGCCAGATCGTTCTGACCTCCGACCGTCCGCCCTCTGAGATGAACCTGCTCGACGACCGTCTGAGAACGCGCTTTGAGTGGGGCCTGCTCGTCGACGTGCAGCCGCCCGACTTTGAAACGCGCCTTGCCATCGTAAAGAACAAGGCCGCCCAGTGGGGCACGGTCATCGACGATGACATTGCCAAGTACATCGCCGAGAACGTCACCTCCAACGTCCGCCAGCTTGAGGGAACAATGAACAAGATCCTCGCCTACCGCGACCTCATCGGACGCGAAATGGACGCCGACGCTGCGCACCGCGCGGTCGAGGACTTTATGAAAAAAAACGCAAACCTTGCCCCCACGGCCGCCATGATCATCACCGAGACCTCACGCTATTTCGGCATCGACGAAGAGGTCATCAAAGGCCCATCCCGCAGCCGTGAGGTGGTCAACGCCCGTCAGGCGGCGATGTATCTCGTGCGCCGCATGACAAATCTCTCCACGCCGGACATCGGCCGCGAATTCGGCAAGCGCGATCATACGACCGTCATCCACTCGCTCGAGCAGATCGAAAAGAAGATGAAATCCGACCCTGTTTTCAACCAGACGATCAAGGAGATCACCATCAACATCAACTCCAAGCGGTAAAAAGTTTTCCACATTATCCACAGAGTTGTGCATAGGGAAGATGTGGATAAATTTTTTCTGATTTTTTGCTGTGGAAAGTGATGCCGCTTTTCACCATTTCCCTTGGGATAATTTTTCCTTGTAATTTCTTGTAAAAATTGGGTTTTCCACAGTTTTGCGCCCCTACTGCTGCTATTTCTAAAAACTATCCTTTTTCTTTTCCAAAAGAGAAAAATTCCACCCGTTTTACGAAAGGAACGCCGCTATGAAATTTTCCTGCGAAAAGGCCCTGCTCTCCGCCGCCGTGGCTGTCACCTCCCGGGCGGTGGCCGCCAAGAGCTCCATCCCGGCCCCCATCCCCATGCCCATGAACCGGGCGCAGCGCCGGGCTGCACGCCGGGCCAAGGCATGACCCGCCCGGACTGCTACCTGACCGACAGCCTGCCGCAGGGCTTTGAAACGGACTTCCGGGCATGGGTCACCTACGACAACATGGCCGCCCGGGCCCACACACCCGAGCAGGAAGCCGCCCTGCAGGACTACGCCCAGCGGGTGCTCATCCACGGCCCGCTCACCAAGGGCAACCTCGACGCCTTTCTGGACTTTTACCGCTGCGGAGCTCAAGAATCCGAGCGGGAGAGGCGCAGCGCCGAGGCGTTCCGGGAAATGCCCCGGGGCTTTGATTTTGCGGTGGACGGCCCCCTGATCTGGGCGGCCTTTCTGCAGACCTACGGCATCGACCTGCGCACGGCGCAGCTGCTGCAGAGCATGACGCAGTTTTTCCGCCTCTGGAAGCAGATCGAGGATGCGCACCTGTCCGGCGTGGAGCCGGATTACGCATTGTACGACGGCAAGTTCGTGCGCACGCTCTCGCTCCCGCCGGATCACGACTACACGAGCGAGGAGATCGCCCGTGCGATTTCGGACTACGTGCAGCTGTTCGACCGGCTCATGAAGGCGTACCTCGCCGGGAAGTACACCCCGCCCGAGATCGAGGCGCTCTACCTGTCTCTTATACACATCTGACGCTG
>ERZ1026956.888-NODE-888-length-16005-cov-6.768903_pt1 | contig 16005 bp, 12 predicted proteins | sample MGYA00519301_ERZ1026956 | MGnify/ENA primary metagenome ERZ1026956 (study PRJEB26926, sample SAMN06164521) | human gut metagenome | biome: ENVO:00009003; feature: ENVO:2100002; material: ENVO:00002003 | host: Homo sapiens | place: USA | collected 2012 ...
CGGCAGCGTCAGATGTGTATAAGAGACAGCAATTACTTAAATACGACAATTACATAGCAGTAAAGTATTTTATATTGGCAATAATTATAGCTATATGTGGCTGTTGGCTTATAATAAAAATTGTTCTCGATTTAAAAAATAAACACAGCAACTTTGATGACATAATAATAGGATTTATTATAATCATGGTTATTGTTATATTGTTGATATTAGTGTTGAATTATATAACAGTACCTATATTGAAAGCAATATTAACGGTTATAACAATTGTTATAGGTGGAGTGTATTTTATAGGTCATTATTAAATATGTGACGGATTCCGTCACATATCACAGCTATTGCAGAAAGGAGCAGACATGATATACACAATAGAACAAATAAAAGATAAATGCCGGAAGGTATTTGAAAAGCAAAATTTTGTAAAAGAAGCATATCTGTTCGGCTCATATGCAAGAGGAGAAGCAACAGAAAATAGTGATATTGATTTTATGATTGTTCTTAACAGAGCTGTTGGAATGGAGTTTTTTGGGTTGTATTATTTCCTTCAGGAAGAATTTGGAAAAAATGTTGATGTAATAAGCGAGAAAGAGGCATATGAGATAATGCCTAAAAGTATAGAAAGGGATAAGGTAAAAGTATATGGGAATGAATAGCAAAACCAGATTGATGTTTAACTTATCATATATACACTCATATATAGAGGATATATTGGAAATATGCAGTGAATCAGACTATAATTATCCGTTGATTTTTACTGACAAGAAAAGCCAGTATGCAATAAATATGTGTTTTGTGCAGATTGGAGAACATTGCGCACAGATAAGAGATATTGACAGAACATTTTTTGATAATCAAGAGTTAAGATTATATGAGATTAAGGGTATGAGAGACAGGATAGTCCATTCATATGGTAAAATTGATTATAATATTATAAAAGAGTCAATAAGCAAAGATATTCCAAAGTTAAAAGAGAAGATTGAGGAAATAGTAGATGAGGATATCCTTGATAATCCATATCTCTTATATGAAACAGAATATGATGATTATATTGAAGAGAAAAATGAAGAACCAGAAGAAGATTTGGAATGGAGACCAAGACTGTGACGGAATCCGTCACATCTGATAAGACCTGGCAGGAAGGAGTAGTTATTATGATTATGGATAAGATTAGAAAATATATGATAGTAGGGCTTACAGTATTATCATTTGCAGCGGTGACAGCCTGCGGAGCAAAAAAAGATACTGCAGCCGGAAATATAGAACAGTCTACAGAGAGTGCAACTGTAGCAAAAGCAAAAGACATACAGATGCAGGTTAAGGACGCAGATGGTAATACTGTTACACTTACCGGAGATGCAACAATTAATGAAGCTGGCGAGATGGTATTTGAAGGAAAGGATTCTGCCGGAAATGTTGTTAAAGTGACCGGAACTGCTGAAAAGACAGATGGCGGAGGTTTCAAGGTTAAGGAAGCTGCCGTTGAAGGAACAGCAAAGGTTGTGGCAGATAACGGCCAGGAAACAGAAGTGAGCAATGAAGGTTCTGGTGATATCTCTGCTGATGAAATCAAGAATACAACAACAGAGGTTGTTAAGAATGATACTGCAGGTGATAAACAGGAAACAAATAATGCCGGACAGAATGAGAACACATCTGATGTTCCAGGTACAAAGCCATCAGGGGAGAGCAATAGTGCAAATACAGAAGAAACATCAACTCCTGATAATAAGCCGGATAATGGAAATAACAGCAATACTTCTGACACAACACCAGCTACACCAACTGTACCAGAACATACGCATACATGGAGTCCTGTTACAACTACAATACATCATGACGCAACAGGTCACTATGAAGATGTTGTTGTTGGAACAAAAACCGTGGTAGATAAAAAAGCTTGGGATGAACCTATTTATGAGTATGTAGTAACAGATAAAACTAGATGCATTAAATGTGGAACGGTATTTAATACTTTTGATGAATGGTGTGAACATAGTGATAGTTTAATGGATGAAGGAGATTACTCACATGGTTCGTATGAATTTTTAATTGAAAAAATACAGACAGGAACTAAATATCATGAAGAAGAGACACACGAAGAGACTATAACAGAAAAGCGTTGGGTAGAAGATACAGCAGCATATGAAGAGAAAGTAACCAGCTATATATGCTCATGCGGAGCAACTAAATAATTGTGACGGAATCCGTTACATCTTTCGGGGAATAGAGCAAAGCTGCTTTATTCCCCTTCTTTTTTGCTTTTAATCAAGCATGTCAACTATTGTATTGAAAAAAGTACAATTCCGTGAAACTAATATAAATTTAATATATAAATTATTGGTAAACTTAAAAATCTGCAATCCCAGTAAATAAGCGTGAGAACATCACATGCTCATTTGTCAAGAACGAGTTAAAAATGAGACTAAATGAGACTAGATGAGACTAATTAGATGTGGTACTCTATACTTGCAAGAAGTGTAAGAAATGACTTCTTGTTTCCGGGTTGTAATTGTCGGAATAGTAATCAGCTCGAGCCGAAGCAGTCCTCGCAAAACTGCTTCGGTTTTTCTATGTGACGGAATCCGTCACATACAATTTAATAGTTCAAGGTTTTAACTTGCATAATAAAAATAAGGAAATCTTTACCATATTAAATCTGGTAAGGGTTTCCTTTTTTGATGCAGAAAAATCAGGAAGGAGAAACAGAATGAAAAGTGTAAGAGACCCACCAGACAGATAAAAGGGTAAGGGATAAATAAAGTCAGCGTGACGGATTCCGTCACAGAAAGGTAAAATAATGGAAAGAGTAAAAAGAAAAAAGATACCGATATCCAGAAGAATAATAGCAAGTCTCCTGGCGGTATTTATGGCTGTAACAGCAATCATCACAGGAATGTCACCGGTAACAGCAAAGGCAGAAGGTTCAAATTATACTCTTATAAGCCTTGGCGAGGAAAGATGGTATGATGATGTATTTTCAGGCTATGATGATTCTATGGGGCATTGGAAGACATACCATTTTACAGTACAGGATGATTATGGAAATGAGTATGAGGCTATATGTGTTGAGCCACATAAGGATACACCAAGAGAGAGTGAAACATTTACAGCAACAAAAGAGTATGGAACTGATGATATAGAAGCAAGAGTAATGTTCTGGGCTGTTGGTGCAGGATGGGATGATGAAGAATGGGGTGTGCTGAAAGATTATCCATATGAATTAAGATGGATTATAGCACATCATACAATTGCTCTTGCAAATGGGCAGGATGACTGGAATACACCTTTAAATGGAAATGGTACATTTCTTGGTGATGGAGAAGGAAAGCTTGGCTGGGAATTATGTCAGAAACTTCTTAACATAGCTGCTAACATAAGTCCATCATCTGTAGGATATGAGTGTAGTCTTACATATTTATCGAATGATGCCAGAGTCAATCAAAATCTAGGAGTATATAATGATACTCCAGTAAAAGAACTTACAGGAAGCGTAAGATTCAATAAGGAGTCAGCAATGCCTTCTATATCTGATGGCAATAGCTGCTACAGTCTTGCCGGAGCAGAAATATCTATATATTCTGATGCAGACTGTACAGATTTGCTAGAGACACTTACAACAGGTGAAGATGGATATACAGATTATTACAGCACTACATTCAGAGAAGGTGACAGCGTAACTCTTTATTTTAAGGAAACCAAAGCTCCAAAAGGCTTTTTTATTAATGATGAGGTGCGTTCAATAACGCTCGATTCTGAGGACAGCTACACCGAGACAATAACAGATATGCCGGGAAATGACCCTATATCACTTGTACTATCAAAAAGAACAGCAGACGGACATGGTTCAGGTAATACAAGACTTGAGGGGGCAGAGTATACAGTAAAGTATTATGATACTATATCAGATACAGACCCAGCACAGTCAGGAAGTACAGCTAAGTACACATGGGTATTTAAGACGGATGAAAAAGGTAGAATACAACTGACACCAGATTATTTATTAAGTGGTAGTGATGGATTAATTACGAATTTTGCATATTCATATACAATTCCTATTGGTACAATAACTATTCAGGAGACTAAAGCTCCGGAAGGATACTTGCTTAACGATACTGTATATGTCGCAAAGACTGATATTGTAAATGGAACAGTCAGAACAACCAACCTTCCAACAGATGACAATGCAGCACAGGAAACACCATATGAAGGGACTATATCTATTCAGAAGTTCCTGGGTGGTGGTAGTACAGTAAAGACATCTGAACCAGATGCAGAATTTGAAATCTATCTCACATCTGCAGGAAGTTATGATGCAGCTCCAGAGGAATCAAGACAGACAATAACAACAGATGCCAATGGTTATGCCATTACAAAGCGTCTGCCATATGGTACATACACAGTTCATCAGACAAAAGGTAATAATAAGTACTATTTTGTTGATGACATGGAAATAACAATCAGTGAGAATAATGCTAATTATCACAAGATTCTGGAAGATTCACCTATTGAGTTCTATATCAAGATGGTAAAAAAAGATGCATATACAGGTAATACAGTAAATGTAGCAGGCACAACATTTGAATTGTATGATGATAATGGTTCAAAGATATCATTTAATATAATGACATCAAGTGGAATGCAGACAATTGACAGCTTTACAACTGATGAGAATGGATGTGTATATACAACAGAAAAGCTTCTTAAGGGCAATTATACGCTTGTAGAGACTAAAGCTCCTGACGGTTATGTATTAGATTCAACACCAGTACAATTTACTGTATCAGAAGATACTTATACAGCAGATGGCGGAGCTGAATTTATTCTTGTAGAAAAGAGTGATAAGGCTGTGACAGGACAGCTTACTGTTACAAAGGTCGGTGAAGTTCTTGATGAATATAAGGGCGGATTATATGTAAATCCTGATGAGAAAGGATTTACATATAGAGAAGGTTCTCTTTCAGGTGCAAAATTTGAGGTTTATGCTGCTGAGGATATTTATACAGCAGATAATCAGAAGGATACTGCTGGTAACAGAAACAAGCATTACAGCAAAGGGGAACTTGTAACAACACTTGTTACCGGGACAGATGGAAAGGCAACAGCAACCAATCTTCCTCTTGGCAAGTATAAAGTTGTTGAAGTAGAAGCTCCTGACGGCTTTGTATTAAATCCGGATGAACAGGTAGTGACATTAGTTTATGTTGATGATAAGACTCCTGTTGTAAATGAAGCTTTGACATTTTCAAACGATAGACAGAAAGTAGAGTTATCTGTTTCAAAGCTTGATTCAGAAACAAGAAAACCGGTTGCAGGTGCAGAGTTTGGGTTATATGCAGCTAAGGACATAGTTAATGCTGACGGTAAGGTTATTGTAAGCAAAGATACTCTGCTTGAAAAATCAGTATCAGATTCAAATGGATTAATCCAGTTTGTAAAAGATTATCCACTTGGTTCATATTATGCTAAAGAAATCAAAGCGCCAGCAGGCTATGCCTCAAATGATGAAGTAATAGATTTTACTGCAGCATATCAGGGTCAGAATGTTAAGAGCGTAAAGCTTTCTGCGGAGTTCCTTAATAGTCCAACACATTTTGAATTTACTAAGACAGATATTACTAATGGTTCGGAATTGACAGGAGCAACGCTTACTGTATTGGATAAGAACGGAAATGTAGTTGATACATGGACATCTGATGCCAGAGAAGCACATGTAATTAAGAGACTTGTTGTTGGAGAAACATATACTCTTAGAGAAGAATACGCTCCTTATGGATATCTAAAGGCAACAGATATTCAGTTTACGGTCAAGGATACCGGAGAAGTCCAGCATGTAAATATGAAGGATGAGGTAGCCAGAGGCTCAATTGTTGTAACTAAAGATGGAGAAATTGTTTCTGATGCAACTATCAGGAAGGAATATTGGAATAACTTCGTTTTCAATTTCTTAAAGCGTAATCTTTCAGGAGTAACATTTGATGTTTATGCGAAAGAAGATATTCTTAGCGTAGATGGTCTTAACACGGTATATTATAAGGCAGGAGATAAGATAAGTACTATCGTAACAGATGAGCAGGGTATCGCAAGAATTGATAATCTTCCTTGTGGTAAGTATTATCTTATAGAGACTAAGACGATTGATGGTTTCATTCTTGATAACACCCCAATCGAAGCTGACATTTCATATATCGACCAGAATACTAATGTTGTATATGCAGGAATGAATGTTACAAATGAACGACAGAAAGTACAGATTTCTGTGATTAAGACTGATTCTGAAACAAAGAAAGTTCTTGAAGGTGCAGTATTTGGCTTGTTTACTAAGGAAGATATCGTTAATGCAGACGGTAAGGTAATTGTCAATGCTGATACACAGATAGAAAAGGCTGTTACAGGAAAAGACGGAAAGGTAACATTTACATCAGACCTCCCACTCGGACAGTATTATGTCAAAGAACTGGAAGCTCCGGCAGGATATGTTAAGAGCGATAAGGTGATTGATGTTGATGCAACATATAAGGGAGATAATGTAAAGGTTATTGAACTTGAGGCTGCATTTGAAAATATACCTATTAAGGTTGAATTTTCAAAAACAGATATTACAGGTGAAAAGGAACTGCCAGGAGCAAAGCTTTCTGTGATAGATTCAGAAGGTAAGATTGTAGAAAGCTGGATATCAGAAGCAGGAAAGAGTCATGTAATTGAAAGACTTCCAGTTGGTAAATATACACTTCGTGAAGAATCAGCTCCTTATGGTTATAAGGTGGCTGTTGATGTCACTTTTGAAATAACTGAAACATCTGAAATTCAGAAAGTAATCATGAAGGATGAGCAGGCTGTTGGAAGAATCATCATCAATAAGACTGATTCTGTAACAGGAAGTCCGATTGAAGGGGTTGTGTTTGAGATAAGAGACAAAGATGGAAAAGTGCTTGATACATTAACAACAGATAAAAATGGTTATGCTGAGAGTAAGCTTCTTCCAATTTGTACATACAATAAAGACGGTTCGTATAAAGAAGATATCCATTACACAGTAATTGAAACAAAGGCTGCTAATGGATATATTCTTGATGAAACATCTTATGATGTAGTTCTTAAGTATAGTGATAATGCACCAGTTTGTATTGAAGAAACAGTGAAGCTTACTAATACTCCTAAGCCAGATATTCCAAAGACTGGTGATACAGGTAATGTATATAGATATGCTTTACTTGCGTTAATATCACTTGCAGTTATGGTAAGCCTTGTAATGGCAAAAAAGAGCAGAAATCAGAAGAATTAGAAATGTGACGGAATCCGTCACGCTATCCTGATGGACAGGATGGATAAGGAATAAAATATATCACACATATGGCAGGTGCTTAATTGCATCTGCCTTTTTTAGCGGAAAGGAGAGCAATAATGTTCTGTAATAAATGCGGTACAGAAAATCCGGATGAAGCAATGTTCTGCAGTTCATGCGGTAACAACATGAAGCAAAACAAATCCGGCAGACTAAAGCTTGAAAAAGTGCCGGAAGACAATGTGACGGAATCCGTCACAAATGAAGATGGAGACAGTCAGGATACAACAGATTCACCAGAGACAGATACCAAAAAAGCGGATGCAACAGTCGGTGTTACAGAAAGCCTTACTCCTGATATGATTCCAGATACATTTAAGGAAAAGGAAGAAAAGCAGCTTGCACAGATAGTTGCTGAACTGCGGTCTGAGAACAAGCAGGCAGTACCTAAAAAGGATTGGTACATATATTCTTTAATGTCTGCTATTCCTGTTGTTGGATTTATCTTTTTTGCTGTCAGGAAGAAAGATAAGAATGAGAATAAGAAGAGTTTTGCAAAAGCCGGATTCACAATAAATCTTATTTTGTCAGTTGTAATTCTGCTGATAGCCGGAAGTACATTATATTTTGCCTTTGGTGGAAAGATTACAATGCCTAAGAAGACAGCGAAGATAACAGAAGAATCAATTGAAGAGACCAGATTAGAAGAGAGCAGCAGCGCAGCCAGAACTACATCTCAGGCAGTTTCAAGCACAGCAGCTACAAGCCCGGTAAAAAAGACAGAGTCTGTTAAGAGCTTTTCTTATGATAAGAATAGCAAGGCATTTACATTTGAGTTGAATGGCAATACATTCAAGTATCCTGTAGCGGCAGCTTCAATCAAAGATTTGGGTTATATATATGTAAGTAATACATTATCAAGTGAAACAGCAACACTTGATATGTATATGGATGCATATAAGAGTACGATAATGATTAAATACAACACTAAAGCCGGAAACACTTCTGATTGTTATGCAATTGCTGTGGAATTAAAAGAAGGTTCAACATTTATGGGGCTTTCCACCACGGCTACTTATGCAACAGTTAAAGATGCATTTAAAAACGCAGACACAGAAGTTTCAACGGATTACAGGTCAGACACAGCAACAGGAATCCTACAATACATGTATGGGGACAGAAGAATATCTGTAACACTGGATAGTGGTTATGTTACAGGCGCATTAATAGAATAAATTATAAAAGAAACGAGGTAGTTTTATGAGAAGAGGAATAAGCCCGGTTAAAGTATTGGCATTAATAGTAGTAGTTATAGTGGCACTTGTTTTGTGCATGGTATTATCAAGACTGATAGTCGGTATCAACCCGGCTGCATTAAACAGATGGTTCGGCATGATATTCTTTGTAATGTTTATTGTACTTGCAGGACTTGGTGTATTTTTAGTCGGTAAATATGTTGGAAGAGATAAATAGGAGTAAGGGTCTGTGTCAAAAAGATACAGGCTCTTTTTTAATGTAAAAAAGTGACGGATTCCGTCACAGCCAATAGGCAGAAAGGAAAAAGTATGACAAAACAGAAAATAAAATTGAGTGAAACACAGAGAAAGGCACTGCAGTTTTTAATGATAGCTGCATTTGTAAGCATATTTATATTTGTTCCTCAACTGACGGTATTTGCAGAAGAGGGAGCAACGGATGGAGCAGCAATTGTTACAGGTGCTTTTAATAATCTTATAGCAATTGTTACAGCAATGGTAAGTTCGATAGGAGCAATTATCCTGTTATGGGCATTCTTTGAAGTAGGTGTGTCAATGCAGAGCCAGGAAGGAACAATGCAGGCTATGGGATTTAAAAGAGTAGGTGGTGGCCTTGTAATGACACTTGCTCCACAGCTTGTTAATGCAATTCTTGGATAAAAATATGTATTAACGCTCGTGATCGGGAGCAATACATTATGTTTTTACATAAATGATGCAGGGCAGATTCTATAAAAAGAATCTGTCCTTTTTAACAGGAAAGGAGAACCAGTGAACATATTAATTAATCCGGTAGCGTTGGCAGCTCCACAATGGGTTATAGACCTTTTATCAGGTGGTTCTATTTACACAATAGCACAGGAACTATGGAATTTTGTTATGGGAATAGCATATACGCTTATGGGTAAAAATGTAAGTTCGTTTACTACACCTGCAGCTAATGCCTTTTTACAGTTTCTTGGACTTGAAGGAAATGTAGGAGCGTGGGACTATGTTAAGAATACAGTATTTCCATTGTTCCTTTCTATGGGTGCAGCGTTCCTTAATATATTTACTCTTGTAGGATTCTGCCGGCAGGCAAGCAACCTTAAAGAAGGAATAACAATGGAAGCATGGATAGAACTTTTTATTAAGCTTATTGTCGCAAATATCCTGATGGTAAACAGTCTGGATATAATGCAGGAATTTACAGGCTTTGCAATCACAACAACAAAAGTATTGCTGCCAAAGGGAGTTCCTACAGTAATAGGTGGAGATTATGATGCAGGATTCCGACTTGCAATGATAATGCTTGCACCTATATATCTTATTATATCAGGTGTCTGCTCAATAACAGTCCTTATAGAAGTACTTGGAAGATTTCTTAATCTTTTCATGCTTATATCGGTTGCACCTCTTGCATTGTCAACACTTTCAGGTGGAAGAGGAATTGAAAATTCTGCGATAGCATGGTTTAAAAGCTTTCTCACAAGTACACTGCAGATAATAGTAATTGCACTTGTAATGCAGCTCTGTAGCGGTCTTAATGCAGCACTGACAGGCATGTGTAATTCAGGTCTGCTTGCTTCATGGTTTGATGGTGCAGTGGCAGTAATATTATCGTTTATATTTATGCCGTTTATGGCAACTGCAGTAAAGTCAAGCGATAACTTTTTAAAGAGAGCATTTGATTTAAGATAATGTGACGAAAGGACAATGTATGAAAATTAATATTAATAAAGACTTCCTGAAGGAATATAAAAACGATTTCTGGAAGGGCTTTTCAATGACAGATATTGTACATATAGCAGAAGGATTTATATGTGCAGGTGCGGTTGTAGCCGTACTTGTGCTTGGATTCAAGATACCGCTTACCATAGCAATATATTGTGCTGTGCCGGTAGCTGCACCTGTCATATTTATTGGATTTTACAAGTATCAGGGTTACTTATCTGTCAAAGAACTTGTGAAAGAATATATGTATACAGGCAATACTAAAAGACTTCTGTATGAATCGGAAGAAATAGAACCAGACAGAAAATTTCAGATTATAAGAAACGTTAATAATAAGGATAAGGCTAAGAGAAAAAGAAAGGGGGCTTAATCGTGGCATTTTATATGAATCCGGCTAAAAGATTCAGCGACAGCATAACACTTACGACTGCACCGGTGAAAACACCTAAAAATACCAGAGAAGCATTGTTTATTCATAAGGCATATCCTAACGGTATTTTCCAGATTGAAAATGGCAAGGGAGCTGTACTTTATGACAGGTGCTACACATTCACAGACATATCATATGTAAACAAAGATGATGAGGACAAGGCAAATGTCCTTCTTTCATTAATGGATTTTTTAAAGGGAATGAGTACATCATTTAAGATAACAGTGTCAAATCAATATCAGAATATGACACAGTTCGTTAATGATATATTTACCGACATTAACAGAAGTGACTATCCGGAGGTAAGCGAAGGCATAAGCATGTGGATTAAGGAAAAGATGGAAAATTCTGACCTTCATGATTTGAACCGGGTGCTTACGCTTACAATTACAGTCAGAACAAGGACATATGATGAGGCAAGAAGCTATTTTCTTGGAATGGATACAGAACTGGAAAGACTGTTTAGCGCAATGAGAAGCATAATAGTTCCAATGAAGGCTGAACAGAGACTGAATATGATTCGTAATTTCTTCTACCAGGAAGAGAAGAAGGAATATGATTTCAACCATGATGCATTGTATGATGTTATTCCTGTGTCAGTAGACCAGTATAGGGATTTCATGATGTTTAATAATGACACATATGTATCAGTGTTGTTTGCGAGAGACTTTGATACTGCACTTGATGATGGAAAGCTCATACATACAATATCTGATACTTCTTACCAGTCATTCGTTACCATTGATTATGCGCCTGTGGAACACTCTGTAACAAGAAGCATGCTAAGAAGTGCTTATGGTAATAACGAGAGGGCAATAAGCCAGGAAGCGGATTCCAAGAAAAGCAATAATCAGGCTGTTACAGGAATCTCGTATAGTAAGAAGAAAAAGAGAGCAGAGCTTGAAGGATATATGGACCAGCTCGATGATGATTCTGAGGAATGTATACAGGCAGGTCTTTTGGTTGTTGTTACTGCAGGAAGTGAGGATGAGCTTGCTGCAAGAATAGAATCAATGCAGCGTACAGCCAAAAATGTCGGTGCATATCTTGAAACATATAACTATGTGCAGCTTAAGGCATTTAACACAGCACTCCCAACAGGTGTCAGACAGGTAAAGAAGATGAGAAGCTTCTATACATCTTCACTTGTAGCATTACAGCCGTTTTTTGCGCCGGAGGTAACAGAGCCGGGTGGGATATTTTACGGAATTAACAATACTACAAAGAATCTTGTATTTGCTAACAGAAAGTCACTGACATCACCTCAGGGAATAATTATCGGACCGACAGGAGCAGGAAAGAGTTTTCTTATTAAGGAAACAGAAATAACACAGACACTTCTATCCACAGATGACGACCTCCAGATAATAGACCCACAAAATGAAACACAGAATGTATGTGCCATGTATGGTGGTCTGTTCCTTGATTTTACTCCTAAATCAGATATACATATAAATCCTATGGAAGTACCATTAAGTCTGTTTAAAGCCGGCACAAAGAAGGACAGAGAGCTGTTCATAGCAGATGTAACAAAATGGGCGACAAGCTTTACCGAAGCCATAATGAAAAAGATAGTCTATACACAGGAACACAGCAACTTCATTGAGCAGGCAGTACAGAATGTGTATGACAAGGTTTTTAGCCGTAATAATCTTATACAGCCTACAATTAAAGATGTCCGTAAGGAGTTAATGATACTTGAGGATAATAACGAAAATGCTCATGATAAAAAGATTATTCATGAGATGGTAAACTGCCTCTACAGTTATACAGATGGTGTATATGATATGTTTGCATATCCATCAGATGTAGATATAAGTACTTACAGACTTGTAGCATTTGGTCTTAAGAATGTTGATGAAAATTACTGGCAGCCAGTAATGATATCAATTATGTTCTTCCTCTCAATCAGGATGAACTACAATCAGGAACTGCAGAAAGCTACACGACTTGTTGTGGATGAAACACAGGTTGTAACCAGGAATGCTTCATCAGCACAAATACTTCTTAATGCTGTAATCACATACAGAAAGTTTGGCGGTATTGTTACACTCGCCATGCAGAATCTTACACGAGCACTGGAAAATCCTGATTTAAGGGATATGTTTCAGAATTGTGGGTATAAGATGTTCTTCCAGCAGGTAGGAGAAGATGCGGAAAGGCTTTCAAAAATTCAGGATTTGACCCAGGCAGAATATGATGCCCTAAAAAGTGATAGACCTGGAAGGTCTGTAATGGTATGGGGCAAGAAGGTTATAATTCTTGACAGTCTTATGAGCAAGGATAATCCACTGTATGAAGTTTTCTCTACGAACTTCCATGAGAAAGCGGAAAAGGCTCGAAAGGAAAAAATGAAAGAGGCTGCTTATGGGGATTAATTTTGCTGATGAAAAAGTAAATGTAAAATCAATACCACAGTTTGGTTCGACAAGGAAGATTCTTAATCCGGTTGAAGAAGAAATAAAGAAAAGCTGTCTTAAGATTCCCAAGCCAGAATATGAAAGACTGTCTGTAGAAAATTACATGACAAAGGAAGAATACAAAGCGTTTTCTTCCCTTTCACCTTCACAGCAGAAGAGAGCATTTGAGGTGTTCAAACAGTCTCCTGAATATAAAAGATTTAAGAAGAAGCTGGATGCACAATCAGAATTGTTATCAAAAAATGTGACGGATTCCGTCACTTTTTTTGATGAGAAAAATAAAAAGAATGAACAGCCTTATACAGATAATCAAAATTATTCATACAGGATAAATGAGCAGGAGGCTTCTTATTCTGCAATGGAAAATACCAAAAAAGCCGGAGAGCAGACTGCAAAAAAAGCTGCTGAAAATGGAGCAAAGACAGCAGCACAGACAGGTGCGGCTGCCGGTTCTGGTGGAGCAAGTGAGATAGCCAAAGAAGCAACAGAGGCAGTGAAAAAATATGCAGATACATTAAAGGATGCATCATCACAGCCTGAATCAGACCCGACAGATTATCAGACGGAGCATTCGTCAGATATTGCAATATCTAAGTCGGGGATGGGAACGATACAAAAAATAACAGCAGTTATCATGGCATTTGCGGCTGCTTTGATATCACAGCTTGGAGTTATTCTTCTTCCTCTGCTTATCGTGTTAGCCGTTGTTATAGTTATTGTTTCTCTTCTTGTTGCACTTATATCATCAATTGCCGGAGCTGTTAAGGATGCATCATCTGCACAGGTCATTGCAGGATTATACAGACAGCTATTATCAGATAATACAATAAGTTATACGCAGGATGTAAAAGACGCTGCAGTCAATGAACAGATAGAAGATTATGTGAATTATCTTCTTGCGATAATGGAAGTTGAGTCACACGGAATTGGAACTGATGTAATGCAGTCATCAGAATCCGCAGGACTTCCACCTAACAGCTTCAAGACACCACAGGAGTCGATTGCACAGGGAGCAAAATATTTTGCTTCATGCGTCATGAAAGCATCTGAAAAGGAATGCGATATAAATACTGCAATACAGGCATACAATTTTGGAACAGGATTTATTGATTATGTTGCAGAAAACGGCAAGGTATATACACTTGATTTGGCAATAGCATTTGCTGAAGAAAAATCCGGAGGGAAACAGGTTGCTTATAAAAATCAGATTGCCATTAATTACAATGGTGGCTGGCGTTATGCATACGGCAACATGTTTTATGCGCAGCTTGTCAATCAGTTCATATACAATTATGATAATGCAACTGTACAGAAGATTGTTGATGAAGTAATGAAATATTCAGGATGGGATTACATATCAGGAGGAAGTTCACCTGATGATGGTGGTTTTGATTGTTCAGGTCTTGTTCAATATGTTTATGGTAAGGCAGGAATAAATCTGCCACGACTGGAGAAAGACCAGTACGAAGCCTGCGAAGAAATTGAAGAAGAAAATATCCAGCCGGGAGATTTGATTTTCTATAAAAATGAAACATCGAATGGCGAGATAGGGCATGTTGCAATTTATCTTGGCAATGGAAAAGTTTTTGAGGCAGGAGACCCAATCGGAATATACAGTGCAACTGATGAATGGCATACATCTAATCAGCTTCATATTGGAAGAGTGAAAGGAATTGAAGATGCCGACAGCGCAAGTGATGATTAAAATGTGAAAGGACATGATAATATGCAGGATAAAATACTGGATAAAATTAATGTTGAATATGAGTTGTTCTTCATGCAGTGTATGAGCTGCACAAAGGAACTTTTATATTCTAGAAGTAAAGAGATTGAAATGAAAAAAACTATCACTTCATACTTAAGAGACGAGGTGAAGAACAATAAAAATATTAAGTTTGTCAGGATGAGTACATCAAACAATCTTCTTGATGAGTTCTACAGATATGCGAAAGACCATGAAGATATTTCTTTGAGAGAAGCATTGAAAAATTACATGAAAAATTATACAGAGTAATTTATATTCCCTTAAAAAATCGGAAGATTTTTTTAAAGGATTGATTAAAAATATTTTTCAAAGACACCAAAAACCGAAACGATAATTTAAAAATTACCGTTTCGGTTTTAAAAATTTTCAGGAGAAAAATTACATGAAGGTAAATAAAAGTGCAAAGAAAAAATGTGAATATGATTGTCATGTGTTGTGCCAGAGGGTCTTAGGGATACTCCCTAACAAGGTTGCAAGCCACTTTTTAAGGGGCGATTTTGTATGACAAAATGCGTATCTTGCAAAAAGAAGTACATAAAACGGTGGAAAAAGTGATGCAGACTGCAGCAAACGGTGGATATTGCATCACATCAGTGCAGCACTGGGATTGAGGGTGATGCAGACTGCAGCATAGGGGTGATGCACTTTGCATCATGCATCACATCAAGATGCACTTTTGCATCACCTGGTACATTCATTAAGATGCACTTTGCATCACCTGAAAACAGAATCAAAATCAAATCAGGAAGGAGAAAAATTATGTCAGTTTCAATCAGAATATCAGACGATACAGCAGAAGAATTAAAGAGTGTTCAGCCTGATGGCATGAGCTTAAGTAAGATGTGTGATACACTTCTAAAACTTACGCTAAGGAAAATAAAAACGGATAAAGAAAATGATGATTCAACAGAATCCTTTATGGAAATGGTAAAGAAAATTTCTGACAATATTTCAACGGATAAATTTTCAGACCAGACAGAAAATGAGGAAGAAATTATTGAACAGGATGAGGATAACTTGTCTCAGAAAGCAAGGAAAAATCTCAGGGAAGAAATTGAAAATCTGAAAGAGGATGTTAAAAAAATCAAGATGCAATTATCAGGTGGCAGCTTTGAAAGCATAACAGAAAATGAAAAAAA
>ERZ1026956.908-NODE-908-length-15794-cov-5.989771_pt1 | contig 15794 bp, 10 predicted proteins | sample MGYA00519301_ERZ1026956 | MGnify/ENA primary metagenome ERZ1026956 (study PRJEB26926, sample SAMN06164521) | human gut metagenome | biome: ENVO:00009003; feature: ENVO:2100002; material: ENVO:00002003 | host: Homo sapiens | place: USA | collected 2012 ...
GCTCAGCGCCGACCCCAGCAGCTCCAAAGCCGCGATGAGGAAGAGGGGAATGAGGCTGGCCGTCACCGGCACTTCTTCTGACTCGATGGAGATGGACGCCAGATTTGAGATGAGGATAGTGGATACCAGCTCTTCGGGCTGCAGTTCGCCCAGCTGACGCTTGCCCATCAGCCGCATGGCGAACAGAACGCAGAGATAGATGAGCAGAGTACGGAAAATCAGAAGCTTCACGAGAAGGCCCTCCTTGTGGGTTGAATAAGCGCCACCGGCGAGGGAATACTGGCAGGCAAAGGGGGATACCGTATGCTGCAGCTTTCCTCGTCGCTGGAAAAAAATCTGGCGGCGCTCAACGCTAGGTTTGGCGCTTCGGCGGATTTTTATGCCAAGCGCATTGAGCTTTATCACTGCCCGGGGGCCATCGTCCTTTTCGACAATATGGCCAGCCTCGAGTCACTCTGGTCGCTTTTACTGGACGCCGCTACCCGGCATACGCCCAGCCTCGAGCCGGAGCGGATGCCTCACAGCGGTACGCAGGTGTATGAGCTTCTGATGCATCACTCCGGTCTTCCCGCCGAGGACGGCCCGGTCAAGGACATGGACGACCTCATCCGCCGCATGACCGCCGGCATGGCCGTGCTTCTGCTGGACGGGTGTAAAAAGGGGCTTGTCTTCTCAGTTCAGGGGCTGAAATCGCGCTCGGTGGAAGAGCCCTCCGGGGAAGGAAACCTCCGTGGTTCCCGGGAGGGCTTTGCCGACCTGCTGCGGGTCAACCTGAGTTTACTGCGCCGCCTCATCCGTACCGACACTCTCGTGATGGAGACCGCACAGGCCGATTGTGCCATGAAGACCGAATATGCCATCTGCTACTGCAAAGACAAGGCCAGCAAGACGGCGGTGGCGCGGGTGCGCCGGACGCTCCAGGAGGCAAAGCCGGAGGGCCTGCTGGATTCCAGCTACTTTGTACCGTGGCTTTTCCCGGCCAGGTGGCGGCTGTTCGCCCCGGTGAGCTATACCGAGCGCCCGGCTTCCGCCGCCGCAAAGCTCTGTGAGGGGAAAATCATCATCCTTGTCAACGGCAGCCCCTCGGCGCTGGTGCTGCCGTCCCTTTTCTGCGAGAACTTCGACTGCCTCGACGACTACGCCACCACGGCAGTTTTTTCGTCGTTCCTGCGTGTCCTGAAATATGGCTCATTTTATCTCAGCATCTTTCTGCCGGGCGTTTTTGTCTGTCTGGCGGTCTATCTGCCCGAGCTCATTCCACCGCAGTTATTATTCAAAATCGCGGCGGCAGAAAAGGCGACGCCTCTGCCGCTCTTTGCCGAGATGCTGCTGGTCATCATCTTGTTGGAGATCATCCGGGAGGCCGGGCTTCGGATGCCCCAGACGCTGGGCCACTCGGTGAGCCTTGTGGCAGCGCTCATCATCGGTGACGCCGCCATCGGGGCCGGATTGCTGAGCACGCCGGTCATCCTCGTAGCCAGCATCACAGCCATCTCAGTTTTTGTGACGCCATCGCTGTACGAACCGGCCACATTGCTGCGATTGGGCGTTACGCTGGCCGCCGGTCTGGCCGGGCCGGTAGGTCTGGTTTGTGCGGCTTTGGGCGTGTTGGCCGCACTGACGTCCATCTCCGCGATGGGGGTGCCCTATCTTTCGGGCGCGGTCTTTTCGGGTGACGGCGTCGTCCGCCGCAACTATCGAACGCTGTCCCGCCGCCCATTCACCATCTGGCAAAGGAGGGGGTCCTGAATGCAGCAAAAACAGACATTCTCGGCCCAGACGCTGACACTCAGCATCGCGGCGGCAGAGCTGGGCCGAGCCATCTTCGGGGCAGGGCAGACCGGCTCCGTCCGCGCCGTCCTGCTGAGCAATGTGCTGGCGGCAGCAGCCTTCGTGCTCCTTGCAGCGCTTGCCTCGGTCAACGCCTCCCGTCTGAACCGCCCGGGCTTTGCAGGAAAGTGCATCTGTGCCGTCTTTCTGCTCTGGTATCTCTTCGAACTTGTCCGGACGGCTGCAATGCTCCAACAAGCCTGCTGGGAACAGTTTGCGTCTATGGCCTTCATCGGTCTGCTGCCGTTCTTTCTCTGGGCAGGGTGGAGCCTCGGCTGTGAGCTGTATGACCGGATGGCCTCCGTCCTCGGGTGGCTCGTAGTGCTGGGCATCGTGTTCTGTGTACTGGGGCTGGCCAGACAGCTGCAATGGCAGGTGCTCGTGACAGGTGAGACGGCACATTCGTTTGTGCTTCCAGATACCCCTTTTTATCCGGAATATTTCTCCTTTCCGCTTCTCTGTAGGAGCAAAAATAATGCGAAAATCAGCAAAAAGCCTGTCGTGTGGCTTCCAATCATCGCTGCCGTCATTTCCTCAGGTTATGCGCTGGGGCTGGCCCTTCTTTTCGGCGCACCGCAGGCTTACCCGGGCTATGAGCTGCTGCGGGCGTGGAGCTTCGGCGGCATCTCCCGCTTTGATGCCGCGTTCCTGCTCCTCTGGCTGGCGGCGGCGATTTTCCGCTTCGGCTTTATCGTCCGTGCCGTCCGGCTGCTCTGTGAGCGCCTTGCCGAAGGGCCTGTAAATGCGGAGGCTGCACGATGACCCGCCGGGGCTGGCTGCGGCTGATGGCTGCAGGCGTCCTTGTCGTCTGGCTCTGCCTCTTTTTGCATTGGGACAACACCGAAAAAAGCATGATACGCGCCCTTCTCGTCGAGACGAACGGTGACAGCTGGACGGTGGGCCTGCTGTACCAGTTCCCGGTGGCTTCCGCCGATTCCTCCGAGGCTGAAGCTGCCATCCGCCTCTGTATTGGCCGAGGCCCCAAGCTTTCTTCTGCCATTTCTGCCGCTGAGGAAGCCTTGCCCCAGCGGGCGGACTGGAGGCTCTGCGAATATCTTCTGGCCGGACAGGATTCGGTACGGCTAACGCTGTCTGCCTGTGAAGAACTGTTTCTCCATCGACCCTACGGGCGGCTGGCGTCCCGCGTGTTTGGGGGAAGTTTTTCGGTAGAGACACTGAAAGAGCGGGCCGATGGATCAGACGTCCTGCCTGAAAATCTCCTGCAATGCATCAAAAACGCTGCCCCGGCCGCGCCCCGGCTCTATCAGCAGAGCAGCGGCTTCATCCTGCCTGTCGTGGAGCTGGAAGACGAGGATGCACATTACAGGCCCGAAGCCCTCGTTGTTACCCCTGAACAGACCGGCCAGCTGACCGAGTCCCAGACGGAAATGGCGCTCTTATTGCAGGGCAAAAGCTGGACGGATACAGGGGAGCATCGCTTTGCGCTGGAAGCCGGGCCGCTTCGCCTGCGCCGGGCTTTCTGCGGCGTGGAGCGGGAAGGGGAGCGCTTCCTTCTCCGGGTGAACGCGCTCTCACGCAATAATGCCCTGCCCGCAGACTCCGAAGCAGAACTGGAAGCCCTCTGTGCGGACACCGTCCGCCGCTGCTGGACGCTGGGGCTGGACATCTCCGGACTCGGTGCGCATCAGGCACTGCGTGACGGTCACTTTGCGCTCACAACAAAAAACGTCTGCCCGGAAATTCGGGCAGACGTGAAACTCATGAAATGTTAAGAAGCCGTTTCGAAAATCACGGTGATGGTGGTACCCTCGTCCACAACGCTGTCCAGCTTGATGCGGGCGTTGTGGATGCGGGCGATGTGTTTGACGATGGCCAGACCCAGACCGGTGCCGCCGGTGGCTTTGCTGCGGCTCTTGTCCACCCGGTAGAAGCGCTCGAACACGCTGGTCTGCGCCTCTTTCGGGATACCGATGCCGTTGTCCTTCACGGTCAGGGTGCAATGACCGTCCCGGGTGCAGGCCGTGATGATCTGGACTTTTCCGCCAGGGCGGTTGTAGCGGATGGCGTTGTCGCAGAGGTTCTGGCACAGCTCATCCAGCAGGACGCGGCTGCCTGTCACAGGGGCGCTTTCGCCGAGGTAGGTCAGGGAGATATAAGAGTGCCGGGCGTTGACCTTCTGGCGCTCCACGCACTCGCGGGCCACATCCAACAGATCGACCGTTTCCATTGCAGGCGCAGCACCCGTCTCGCTCACATTGTCGAGGTGGGAGAGCTGCAGAATATCGTTGACCAGCTGTATCATCCGGCTGGCCTCTACATGGATCTTGCGGGCAAAACCCGGCGTATCCTCGGGTTTTGCAATGCCGGTCTCGATGAGCTCTGCATAACCGGAGATGCTGGTCAGAGGCGTTTTTAGCTCGTGACTGACATTGGCCGTGAACTCCTGCCGCATTTTCTCGTTATTTTCCCGCAGCATCCGGTCGGAGTGGATACTCTCGGCAAAGGGGATAAGCTCCTTGTAGGGGACATTCTCCTGGATGTGGTCGAGGTCATCGGTCATCTTGAGCACAGGCTGGACAAGGCTCTTGGTCAGAAGTCCGGCAATGATAGCGGCTGCGCCCATCATCAGGAAACAGCTCAGCACGATGGCAGGCAGAGCGGCGTCATAAATCGACCAGATAGTCTCAGAGTCCTGCGCCACCCGGAGGATGTCTCCGTTCGTCAGCAGCATGGCGTAATAATAAGTCTCATAGCCCAGCGTCTGGGAGTCGCGGCAGTCGCGGCCCACACCGCTCTTCATGGCCTGCTGTATCTCGGGGCGGCTCAGATGGTTCTCCATCGGCTGGTTGGTGGCCGACTCAAAAAGCACACTGCCGTCCGAGGCGATGAGAGTGATGCGCAGCGAGCCGTCCACATAAGTTTCCAGCTGGCTGGGGGCGTCCACCTGCGCACAGCCGGCAGCCACAAGGTCGGCTTCCCGCTCGAGGGCTGTCCAGGCCTGCTCCCGGAACGCCTTGTGGAACACAAAGATGCAGAGTGCAGCGGTACACACCAGCCCCGCAAATCCCATCAGAAACAGCAGATAACTTATTTTTTCTTCCATGCTGCGTGGTTTCATTGCTCGAGCTCCTCCTCGCTGTCCGTCAGCTTGTAGCCCACTTTCCGTACTGTGCAGATGTACTTTCCGGCGTCGCCCAGCTTTTTGCGCAGGGTGCGGATGTGCATATCCACGGTCCGGCTCTCCACCGAGATGTCAGTACCCCACACCACCTGCAAAATAGTCTCGCGGGTGACGACAAGGTTGGTGTTTTCCAGCAGCAGGCGGAGCAGGCTGTATTCTTTGTAAGTCAGCTCCACCGGTGCGCCGCTGACAGTGACGCTGTGGCGGGCATTGTCCAGCAGGATCTCCCGGAAGCTGTAGACGTTGGGCCGTGCCTCGGGCTCTGCCCGGCGGAGGGCTGCCCGCACCCGGCTCAGGAACTCCATGATGCCAAAGGGCTTGGTAATGTAGTCGTCTGCACCGCAGTCGAGGCCGCGCACGGTGTCCAGCTCGCTGGACTTGGCTGTTATCATGATGATGGGCAGACGCCGCAGGGAAGGGGCTGCGCGGAGCTTTTTCAGGATGGAGAAGCCGTCCTCGCCGGGGAGCATCACGTCCAAGATGACCAGTTCCGGCGGCGTGGTGTGGACGGCCTGCCAGAACGGCTCCGAGGACTCGAAGCCCACGGCCTCGTAGCCGTTGGACTGTAATGCATACTGCTCTAATTCACGGATGGCTGAATCGTCTTCTACGATATAGATCATGCCTGTTTGTCCTCCGTTTCGGTGACGTTTTCGTCGGGGAAGAGATAGCGCTCACGGTAGCGGTTCAGGCGGCGCTGGAACTGCTCGCTCTCCTTGGTGGAGGCATGACCGCTGCGCAGGTCGTTGAGGTAGGCGTGGGTGTCGAAGCTGTCCTGTGCCACCTCGATCTGGGCAACTGCCACGTTGCTGCAGTGGTCGCAGACGCGCTCGTAGTTGGTCAGCAGGTCTTCCAGCACGAAGCCATACTCGATGGAACAGCTGCCGGCCTGCAGGCGGGCGACGTGCCGTGCCTTGATGGCACGCACCAGCTCGTCCACGACGGTCTCCAGAGGTTCGATCTTGCTTGCCAGATGCAGATCATCCTTGCGGAAGGCGTCAGTGGTGCGGTTCAGCACGTCCTGCACGGCGTCCTCAAGCACCTGCAGTTCTTCGCGGGCGTCGGTGGAGAAGTTGATCTCCTTGGTGTGCATCTCCTGTGCGGATTCCAGAAGGTTCACAGAATGGTCGCTGATGCGCTCGAAATCGCTGATGGTGTGGAGCAGAGTATTCACGCTCTGGCTGTCCGCATGGTTCAGCTCACGGCTGGACAGCTTGACCAGATAGGTGCCGAGAGCATCTTCGTACTGGTCAACTTTGCTCTCCTCATCCCGGACTTTCTGGGCCAGCGTATCATCCCAGGTGTGGGTCAGGCTCATGGCCTGCATGACGCCCACACGGGCCAGCTCGGCCATGTCAGCTGTAGCAGAGTGGGCGCGGGCCACGGCCACAGCCGGGGTGTTCAGCAGACGCTCATCCAGCAGAGCAAAGCTCTCTTTTTCGGCGTCGTCGGGGATGGTGAGGATGGCCAGCTTTTCCAGACCGTTTGCGAAGGGGAGAAGGATGAGGGTGGCCGCGATGTTGAAGGCGGAGTGGACCACAGCAATGCCCCAGGCGGCGATGGTCTCGTTCACAAAATCAAAGTGGACCACGGCGTTCAGACCATAGAAACCGGCCAGAAAGACCGTGACACCGATGATGTTGAAGTAGAGGTGGACCATGGCGGCACGGCGGGCATTCTTATTTGCGCCCACAGAAGAAATCAGCGCGGTGACACAGGTGCCGATATTCTGACCCATGATGATGGGGATAGCGCTGCCGTAGGTGATGACGCCGGTAGCGCTCAGCGCCTGCAGGATGCCAACGCTGGCGCTGGAACTCTGGATGATGCCGGTGACCAGTGCGCCCACCAGAACGCCGAGGATGGGATTGGAGAAGCGGACGAAGAGGTTGGTGAACCATGCCTCACCCTGCAGGGGCTCGACGGCATTGGACATGGTAGTCATGCCGGTCATCAGGATGGCAAAGCCGATGAGGATAGTGCCGATGCCCTTTTTCTTCTCATTCTTGCCCATATAGAGCAGGATGCCGATGAAAGCGAGTATGGGGCTGAAGGAGGTGGGCTTGAGCATCTGGATCCAGATGCTGTCGCCCTGCAGGCCAGAAAGGCTCAGCAGCCAGCTGGTGACAGTGGTACCCACATTGCTGCCCATAATGATGCCGATGGCCTGATGAAGCTCCATGATGCCGCTGTTGACGAAGCCGACCACCATGACGGTGGTAGCACTGGAACTCTGGATGATGGCGGTCACGCACAGACCGAGGAAGAAGCCCTTGAGGGGGTTATCCGTCAGCTTGCTCAGGATCTTCTGCAGATGGCCGCCGGCCTGTTTCTCAAGGGCTTTGCCCATGATGTCCATGCCGAACAGGAACAGAGCCAGACCGCCCAGCAGAGAAAAGACATTGAATAGAGTCATGTTTTACTCCTCACTTGTTGAAGCTTGCGTTTGTACATCGACAGCGGCCGTAGAGGACCCGTGCAGGATCATGTCTCAACTTTTTACACGACCTGCACTGGATTTCACCGGTCCTATCCCTGATTATGAGTATACGAGCGGAATGTAAAATCGGAAACCGGCGAAATGTAAAACTCATGTAAAGTAAACTCTATCCCTGCCTCCTATTATATGGTTTTGGCCCCCGGATGCAAGCGCTGGCGCAAAACCAGAAAAGATTCCTGAAAGAATTGTTGTTTTTGCCGCCCGTCTCGATTATAATATAAAGAAGGATAAACTGTGTTGCCTTTTGGTATGGCAGAGCACAGAGGATGCAGGAGGAAAAACGAATGGGGAATTTCGCCGTTTCGCTCAAGCGGCTGGTCGAGAAGGTCAGCCTCGAGGTTATCTATACGCCCTGCGATTTGGATAAGATCAGCGTCGAGATCGCAGAGGTCAACCGTCCCGGTCTGTTTCTGGCCGGTTACTACGATTATTTCGATAAGCTGCGCTTACAGATCATGGGCCTTGCGGAGATGAACTTTCTGGCCGGTCTTACGGCGGAAAAGCGCCGTGAGCGCCTTGACCAGCTGTTCCGCCAGCAGCCTCCGGCCGTCATCCTCTGCCGCAGCGAGGAATTGGAACCCTTCCCGGAGATGCAGGAGCTTGCAAAGCAGCACGGGGTAGCTCTGCTGCGCTCCAACGAGACGACCTGCACCATGATGGGCAGCCTCATCAGCATGCTGAACCTTGAACTGGCTCCCCGCATCACCCGCCACGGCGTGCTGGTGGAAGTTTACGGTGAAGGCATCCTCATTCTCGGCGACAGCGGCATCGGCAAGAGCGAGCTGGCCATCGAGCTGGTCAAGCGCGGTCACCGCCTCGTCGCCGACGATGCCGTGGAGCTGCGCAAGGTCTCCAACCGTCAGATCATGGGTACTGCGCCGGAAAACATCCGCCACTTCATTGAGCTGCGCGGCATCGGCATCGTCAACGTGGCCCGCGTGTTCGGTGTGGGCGCGGTCAAGGTGAGTGAAAGCCTCGACCTCGTCGTCCAGCTGGAAGCATGGGACCCCACCAAAAACTATCAGCGCACCGGCTTGGAAAGCGAGTATTATGACATTCTGGGCGTCAACATCCCCAGCACCATCATCCCCGTTTCGCCCGGACGCAACCTCGCAGTCGTGCTGGAAACGGCGGCTATCAATAACCGCCAGAAGAAGATGGGTTATAACGCCGCCAAGGAGCTGCTCATCCGTCTGGGCCTGAACGACACGATGGACTGATTTTCTACCGATAGAGGAAGAACGAATGGAACGATTGAAACAGGCTTTGTCCGCTGCGGGCATTGCATACAAAGAAAATGAGCCGCTCAGCGCACACTGCACTTTCCGCATCGGCGGCCCGGCAGATGTCTTTATCCTGCCGGAAAATGAGGCGCAGCTCTGCGCCGCCATCAAGCTGGCGAAGGAAGTGAATATCAAATATTATCTACTGGGCAACGGTAGCAACATCCTGTTTGAGGATGCAGGCTACCGGGGAGCTGTCATCAATGTATCGGCCATGAAGAGCGCGATCGGTATTCTTGAAAACATCTGTTTCCCGGGCAAAGATCCGGCCCTGACTTACGATGCTGTCGTTGTCGGTGCAGACAAGATGCTCTCGTCGCTCTGCATGACGGCGCTGGAAAACAGCCTCACCGGTCTTGAGTTTGCCTACGGCATCCCGGGTACGGTGGGCGGAGCGGTCTACATGAACGCCGGAGCTTACGGCGGCGAGATGAAGGACGTGCTGGTCTCCGTGCGGTATCTGACCGCAGAAGGGGAGATTGTTGAGATACCGGCAGAACAGCTCGACCTCAGATACCGCCACAGCATTTTCGAAGAAAACGGCGGTTGCATCCTCTCGGCAAAGTTCCACCTTGCAAGAGGCAATGCCGCCGACATCCGCGCCAGGATGAACGACCTGATGGCCCGTCGCAAAGACAAACAGCCTCTCGACAAGCCCAGCGCCGGCAGCACCTTCAAGCGGCCGGTGGGCGCATTTGCGGCGGCCCTCATCGACCAGTGCGGTCTGCGGGGCTACCGCCATGGCGGCGCAGCCGTCAGTGACAAGCACTGCGGCTTTGTGGTCAATCTGGGTGGAGCAACCTGTGCAGATGTGCTGGCTCTGTGCGATGAGGTGCGTGCCATCGTGAAAGAAAAGACCGGCTACGACCTCGAAAAAGAAATTCGTGTGGTGAAAGCATAAAAGAAAGAGGCGTACAAAATGAATCTTCTCATCGTCAGCGGCCTTTCCGGTGCAGGCAAATCTGTCGCCATGAATGCACTGGAAGACATCGGCTTTTTCTGCATTGATAACATCCCGGCGGCACTGCTGCCCAGCATCACGGCGTTTTCGAAAGCGGGTGACAACCAGCTCAAGCGGGTGGCTCTCTGTATGGACATCCGCGGCTGCCGCACGCCGGAAGAAATCGAAGAAGCTCTTTCTCAGTTGGACGCGCAGAGGATAGAATATGAGATCTTGTTCCTTGATGCCCCGGACGATGTGCTGATGCGCCGCTACAGTGAGACGCGCCGCCGCCATCCGATGAGCATTTCCGACGGCCTTTCCACCCGGGAAGCCTTCCGCAGGGAGCGCGAGATCTTGCAGCCCCTCAAAGACCGGGCAGATTATACCATCAATACCGGCCTGCTCTCCACCTCGCAGAACAAAGAGCGCATCTGCGACCTGTTCAACCAGAACGGCGGCGCGAAGAGCGCCATGCGTCTGACAGTCATGTCCTTCGGCTTCAAGTTCGGCATCCCACCGGAGGCGGATCTTGTTTTGGATGTCCGCTGTCTGCCCAACCCTTTTTATGTCCCGGAACTGAAGCATAAAACAGGTCTTGATGAAGAAGTCGTCGATTTTGTCATGAGCCACCCGGAGGCGCAGGAGCTTTTGAAGCGCTATGAATCGTTTCTGGAATATGCGCTTCCGCTCTACGTCAAGGAAGGCAAAAGCCAGCTCACCATCGCAGTGGGCTGCACCGGCGGCAAGCATCGCTCCATCACATTTGCGCGGAAAATCGCGGAATACTGCGAAAAGCTTGGCTACAAGCCCGGCATCCAGCACCGCGATTCTGTCCGTTGAAAGGATAAACATATCATGAGTTTTGCATCCCAGGCAAGGGAGGAAATCGCCCGGCGCAGTCTGCAGAAGGACTGCTGCGTCCGCGCTGCTGCCTATGGAATTGCCTGCTTCGCCAAGTACTTCGACGCCAGCGGGCTGGTGCTGCAGACGGAACAGGAGCTGACGACGCAGGTGGCTTCCCAGCTGTTTGCGCGCTGTGGCGTACAGGGCGACATCATCGAGAAGCAGCGTCCCAGCGGGGTGGTCTATGAGTTCAGCATCCGCGCACCGGAGCAGGTGGCGCGGATGCACGAGCTTTTCGGCACCACCGGCACCGAGACGAGCCTGCAGATAGACCCCAGACTGATTCGCTGCCAGACGTGCGTCAGCGCGTACATCGGGGCAGCTTTTTTGTGCAGCGGCACGGTCACTGACCCGCAAAAGGAGTATAACATCGAGTTTCTCACCAGCCGCACGAACCTTGCGCGCGACTTCGAAGCCCTGCTGGCGGAGCACGAGTTCGCGCCCCACCGCACCCGCCGCAACGGCGTGAACCTTGTTTACGTCAAGAGCTGCGACAACGTGGAGCGCATCCTTTCCTTTATGGGAGCGGCGGAGGCATCGGCCCAGCTCAGCGCCCAGAAGGCTGTCAAGCAGATGCGCAACCAAATCAACCGCCACACAAACTGCGATACCGCAAACCTGGGCAAGACGGCCCGTGCCAACGCCCAGACTCTCAAAGCCATCCGCTTTCTGGAAGAGCAGGGGGCGCTGAAAACGCTGCCCGAGGCGCTGCAGCAGGCAGCAGCCCGGCGGCTGGAATATCCTGATTTATCGCTGGCGGCGCTCTGCGGATGCTTTGACCCGCCCATGAGCAAATCGGGCCTTTCTCACCGGATGAAAAAGCTGGAAGCGCTGGCCGACGCCCTGCGTCAGCGGCTCGAAGAACACACTGAAACAGAGGAGGAAGGAGCATGAGCGATGTGACCGAAGGGAACCGTCAGGGGAGAGACTTCGTTCATCTCCACATCCATACCGAATACAGCCTGCTGGACGGTGCCTGCCGTATCGACCAGCTTATGGACCGCGTCAAGGAGTGTGGTCAGAGCGCCATCGCCATCACAGACCACGGCGTCATGTACGGCTGTGTCCAGTTCTATAAGGCCGCAAAAAAGGCAGGCATCAAGCCTATCATCGGCTGTGAGGTCTATGTGGCCACCCGCACCCGCTTCGATAAAGTCAACAAAATCGACGGCAACAACCATCTTATCCTGCTCTGCAAGAATGAGACCGGCTATAAGAACCTCATCAAGATGGTGTCCGCTGCCTTCGTGGAGGGCTTTTATTCCAAGCCTCGTGTAGATAAGCAGCTTCTTGAGCAGTATCATGAGGGGCTTATCTGCCTGTCTGCCTGCCTCGCAGGCGAGATTCCGCAAGCCATTCTGGCGGGAGACTACGAGAGGGCAAAGTCCACGGCCCTGTGGTATCAGGAGCTGTTCGGCAAGGGCAATTACTACATCGAACTGCAGGACCACGGCCTCGAAGAGGATACTATCGTCCTGCCCCAGCTCATCAAACTGGCGCGGGAGACCGGCATCCCGATGGCAGCCACCAACGACTCCCACTATCTGCGGAAGGATGACGCCAAGATGCAGAGCATCCTGCTCTGCATCCAGACCGGCAAGACCATTCAGGATGCCGACCGGATGGAGTTCCAGACCGACGAATTTTACGTCAAAACGACGGATGAAATGTATGATTTGTTCGCAATGGTGCCGGAAGCCTGTGCCAACACCCAGAAAATTGCGGACCAGTGCAATTTTGACTTCGACTTTGGACACACCAAAATTCCATATTACAAAGCCCCGAACGGGATGGACAATCAGGAGTTTTTCGAGAAGCTCTGCTGGGACGGCCTCGAGCGCCGCTACGGCTCGGACGTCCCACAGTCCAATAAGGACCGCCTGACCTATGAGATCGGCGTGGTCAAGTCGATGGGCTATACCAACTACTACCTCATTGTCTGGGATTATATCAACTACGCCAAGAGTCAGGGCATTCCGGTAGGCCCGGGCCGTGGCTCGGGCGCGGGCAGCATCGCGGCTTACTGTGTAGGTATCACTGACATCGACCCCATCCGCTACAACCTCATCTTCGAGCGATTCCTGAACCCCGAGCGCGTCAGTATGCCCGATTTTGACGTCGATTTCTGCTATGAGCGCCGTCAGGAGGTCATCGACTACGTCAACCGGAAGTACGGCGCAGACCATGTGGCCCAGATCGTCACTTTTGGCACCATGGCCGCCCGCAACGCCATCCGCGATGTGGGCCGTGTGATGGGTATGCCCTACCAGAGCGTGGATGTGGTGGCAAAGCAGGTGCCGATGGAGCTGAAAATGACGCTGAAACGCGCCTTGGAGGTCTCACCGGAGCTCAAGCGGATGTACGACAGCGACCCGCAGGTCACAGAACTTATCGACACTGCGCTGAAAGTTGAAGGTATGCCCCGCCACGCCTCTACCCATGCGGCCGGCGTCGTCATTACCCCGGAACCGACAGACTATTATCTGCCCTTGGCCACCAACGACGGCCTGCCTGTCACCCAGTTCAATATGACCGAGATCGAAGAGCTGGGTCTGCTGAAAATGGACTTCCTCGGCCTGCGCACCCTGACGGTCATCCGGGACGCGGAGGCGGCCATCCAGAAAAAAGACCCGTCCTTCTCCATCCAGAATCTGGATTATGACGATGCAGCGACTTATAAGATGCTGGGTCAGGGTGAAACGGAGGGCGTGTTCCAGCTCGAATCCTCGGGTATGAAACAGGTCCTCGTGGGTCTGCAGCCGCAGAACCTTGAAGATGTCATCGCTCTTATCAGTCTTTACCGCCCCGGCCCGATGGACTCCATCCCGACCTACCTGCGCAACCGCCACGAACCGGATAAAATCAGCTATAAGACCCCTCAGCTGGCCCACATCCTCGACGTCACCAACGGCTGCATCGTCTACCAGGAACAGGTCATGCAGATATTCCGTGAGCTGGCCGGTTTCTCGTTCGGACAGGCAGATAACGTCCGCCGTGCCATGAGTAAAAAGAAGCACGCGGTGATGGAGGCAGAACGCGAGCATTTTGTCCACGGATGCACCGAGCCGGGTCACGAATGCCCGGGCTGTGTCGCCAATGGCATCTCCGAGAAAGTTGCCAACGAAATTTACGATGAAATGTCAAGTTTTGCGTCCTACGCCTTCAATAAAAGCCATGCGGCCTGCTACGCTTACGTCGCATTCCAGACGGCTTATCTCAAGTGTCATTACCCCAGCGAGTTTATGGCCGCATTGCTCACCAGTGTGCTTGACAATACCGACAAAGTCATCGAGTATTCGGGCGAATGCGCCCGCCTGGGCATCAAGGTGCTTCCGCCGGACGTCAATATCTCGAACGGCGGCTTCACGGCGGACAACGGCAAGATTCGTTTCGGCCTGAATGCGGTCAAGAATGTGGGCCGCAACCTCATCGAGCGAGTCGTGGAAGAGAGAAAAGAGAAGCCTTATTCGAGCCTCTATGATTTCTGTAAGCGGATGCACGGCACTGAGCTGAACCGCCGGGCTGTGGAATGTCTTATCAAGGCGGGTGCCTTCGACAGTATGGGCGTCAACCGCCACAGCCTTGTGGAAGCCGTGGACGGCATCATCAAGAGCGTGGAGAGCGACTCCCGCCGCAATCTTGAGGGACAGCTGGACCTGTTCTCGGTGATGAGCGGAGAATCTCAGACTGCCGACACCGACAGCTACGAGATAAAGCCCTTCCCGGAGTACAGCCACACCGAACTGCTCCAGCAGGAGAAAGAGGTCAGCGGCCTCTATCTGTCCGGCCACCCGCTGGACGCCTATCGGGAACAGTCGGCACGCTTTGCGTCCAACAGCATCAAGGAGCTCACCGGCGAGGACGCTCACAAGCTGGACGGCAATCATGTCCGTATCGTGTGTACCATCGTCAAAAACCGGATGATGACCACCAAATCCAACACGATGATGGCCTTCACCAGCGTGGAGGACCTGACCGGTACGATGGAGGTCATCGTCTTCCCACGGGTACTGGATACTTTCCGCGATGCGCTCAAGGAAAATGCCGTCGTGGTCATCGAGGGACGCCTCTCCGTGCGTGAAGATGAGCCTTCCAAGCTGATGGCTGAGAGCATCTCGCCCATCGAGGGCTATGACCCCAAGCACCCGCAGACCAACCGCCCCAACCTCATGCGGGATGCCGCCCAGCGGCTCTATGTCCGCCTGCCGTCCCGCAGCTGCCCCGAGTATGCAAAGGTCATCAATCTCCTTGAGATATTCGACGGCGATATGCCCGTCATTTTCTATCTCGAGGATGTCAAGCAGAAGCTCGCCGCGCCCCGGAGACTCTATGCTTCGGGCCATCCACTGCTGTTCCAGGAGCTGAAACGTCTGCTTGGTGAACGCAATGTTGCAACAAAATGACATTTCTGTGCATCAATCATTATGCCCGCGCTGTTTTCAAATGATTAACTTTGTGATATACTTGTCTAAGGCAAGCCATAGCAAATATGTTGCATCGAGTCGGGCCGCATCTGTGGAAGAAGGGGATGCGCGCGCCCCGAGTGGTATGTGAAGAAACAAATTGGAGGGAATCTCTCTATGGAAAAGCAAATCAAGACGATCGGTGTTCTCACCAGCGGCGGCGACGCCCCTGGCATGAACGCAGCTGTCCGTGCCGTGGTCCGTACCGGCCTGCACAAGGGCTTCCGCATGATCGGCATCCAGCGCGGCTATAACGGTCTGCTGAACGGCGAGTGCTTCGAAATGAACCTGCGCAGTGTCTCGAACATCATCTCTGCCGGCGGCACCATCCTTTACACCGCACGCTGCCTTGAGTTCAAGACCAAAGAGGGCCAGGATAAAGGCGCAGCCAAGTGCCGTGAGCTGGGCATCGACGCGCTGGTGGTCATTGGCGGCGACGGTTCTTACCGCGGCGCCCGTGAGCTGGCACACCGCGGCATCCCGATGATCGGCCTGCCCGGCACCATCGACAACGATATTGCCTGCACCGACTACACCATCGGTTACGATACCGCTATGAACACCGCTCTGGAGATGATCGACAAGCTGCGCGACACCACCCAGAGCCATGACCGCTGCAGCGTCGTCGAGGTCATGGGCCGCAACGCTGGTTACATTGCCCTGAACGTCGCCATCGCCTCCGGCGCTATGGCCGTGCTGCTGCCCGAGAAGGAGTTCGACTGTCTCTTAT
>ERZ1026956.915-NODE-915-length-15750-cov-5.350940_pt1 | contig 15750 bp, 14 predicted proteins | sample MGYA00519301_ERZ1026956 | MGnify/ENA primary metagenome ERZ1026956 (study PRJEB26926, sample SAMN06164521) | human gut metagenome | biome: ENVO:00009003; feature: ENVO:2100002; material: ENVO:00002003 | host: Homo sapiens | place: USA | collected 2012 ...
AGCGCCAATCTATGAGCAAAAGTAGTCACGAAGTGACGAAAAAGCGTGCTAACGCGACTTTGCGAATGGCGCAGGCTGAACTGCTTCAATATAGTACAGATAAAACGGATACTGCGCCAGCTGCATCTGCCCGTGATCGGTCACCTGATACCCTTTCTGCTGCAGTTCTGCGAAAGAGTCATCACTCATGGCATCCGGTGTAAAGTACCAGAATCTGTCGGATTCTGCCTGGTTGTAATCGCCGTTTACGATCTCATTATCGGGGTAATAATAATACAGTACTGTCCATCCAAGATGTTTCACCCCGTTGGTGACCATCTGCACATCCTCTTCGGGCGTGCCGATCAGATCTAGGGTCTTGTCAGTCTCTACCTTCTGCTGTTCATAACTGCCATAAGATTCCCGGTAATTCTGTATTCCCATGCCAAACATTACAAGCAGTAACAGCACAAGCAGCAATCGGGCTAACAGCCCCAAACCCTTCCAGGACCGGTTCTCCAGCTCCGCCACCAGTTCCAGCACCCGGCTGCTGCCGATGACCAGCATCATGATCGCCACTGCACTTAACGGATACAGATATCTCTGCGCCAGCATCGGTGCCATCACAATACTTAACAGATAGGCAAATGCCAGCGTTCCCAGGATTGTGCAGGTTCCCACCACCATGGCGTAAGTTTTGTCAGACCATTTTTTCACTGACGGCTTCTGCAGACGAATACCCTCTTCTCCCATGGAAAACAGGGACGAATCCGCCACCAGCGTTACTATCAACAGTACTAACAGCAACGGAAATACAATTACATTCATCCGTCTGCCGCCCATGACGATCTCCAGGCTCTTATCCAGCCCGAGGATCTCCGTCATCCACCAGCCTCTGCTGACATTTTTCAATCCCGCATAGAAAAAATACAGCCAGGGAGCATAGCCAATCAAAAATGCCACGATTGCCAATACACCTTTTGTCCAGGTCTTACCGCGGTATTTGATCCACACTGCCACTCCGGTGAAAAACATCATAATGCCCACGGCTACCAGAGCATAATAGTGAGAATATGCCGCGCCCAGTGCCCACAATACCATTCCGGTCCAGGTCTTCCTGGTGCCATCCGCTATTACACGGTAAGAACAGTAAAAGCAACCCATTACACACAAAAAGGCAAGTGCATACATACGAACTTCCAGATTATATTCCAGGCACGCCTGTCCCAGACCCGATATCATCACAAAAAATGTGGTCGGGAGCATACCGAAATGTTTCCGTATCACTGTCAGTGCCAGCACGATACCAATGGCAAACGGTACCAATGAAGCCAGATGGAATACCGGAACGCTGAATCCGAACAGGGTTCCAAACAGTTTCAGCCAGTAATAATACAGCGGCGGATGATTATCCCAATAATACAGCACCTGCAAGATACCACCGACGCTCTTATGTGCAGTATTTGCAGAAAAAGCTTCATCTCCCCACAGCACCCGGTCGGACATCATGCTGAAATTGAGACAGATCACCAGCACACTGAATGCCAGTACCACGACCGGTCCTATGTATCTGTATACAATGTTCCATCCTTTGCTGCCGGCGATTTTAGTCATAACACTGTGAATCTTCTCATGTTTACCGGCTTTCGCCTCTTCTACGAACAGTTCACAAATGGTATATGCCAGCATGATGCAGATTTCCAGGATCAGCACTTTGACTGCATATTCCCGGGATTCTACGAGTTTTCGCAAAATTGTATTGTCGTCATTGCTGGTCAGGGAAAGCAATACCCACGGCACAAAAAGCATGATCATCAGACAGGTTGCATAACGAAGAACATACGCTCCCTTACTTCCGGTCACCGTCTTCCCGGTGCTTCCATTATTTTTCAAAACATATTGCCGCCAGATCCCTAAGGATACCAGCGGCAACAGCAGGGTTATGATGATGGTAAACATCTGAAATCCTCTCTGTCTTTGGTAAATTATATTTTTTTCTACACGTTATTCCTGCACATACTTCAGAATTGTCGCGGAAGTCTGTGGCATCTCGATCAGGATCTTCCCTGCCTTGATCTCATACTCCGCGCCTTCCATGCAATATCCGTCATCTCTGGATTGCAGGATCACTTTCATCTTACCTGTCTTAGGAACCCCGATCTCCCATACATGGATCTCCTTGGTGATGGGATGATTGTTATTGTTGATCAGGATCGCACACTGTCCCTTGCGGTTAAAACGCCCGTAGGAGATGAAGTTATAATCATTCTCCAGCATTTTCAGGGAACCGGTACGCAGTTCCTCGTTTTCACGGCGCAGGCGGATAATATCCTTGTGAAACGACAACAGCACCTGATCCTCATGTCCCCAGGGATAGGTTCTCCGGTTATCGGGATCCGTGAATCCGCAGACACCGGCTTCATCTCCGTAGTAGATCGTCGGTGCGCCCGTCCAGGTCATCTGGATCACAACGCCCTCCCTGAACACTGCCTTATTGATGCCCTGCTCCGCAGCCTGGGGGCCTAAAGTATTGGTACGTCCCACCTTATGGTTCGTTCTCGTCAGGAAACGGGAATGATCATGGTTGGACAGTTCATTCATAGCCACCTGCCAGCTGGGCATGGAAAAACTGGAGGTATGATGCCGCATGGCTCCCCAGAAGCTCTCTGCATTACCGAGCAGGTCCTCTCTGTAGTCATCGCTGTGCTTCTCCATACCGGTGAGGAACCAGGTCACGGGCTCCATGAACGCATCGTAGTTCATGACAGTATCCCATTCGTTGCCCTGCAGCCAGTCTCTGGTATTGCCGTAATGCTCTGCCAGAATGATTGCCTCCGGATTGGCCTCTTTTACCGCTTTCCGGAATTCCTGCCAGAAATGATGATTGAACTCCTGGCTGTGACCTAAGTCTGCCGCCACATCCAGTCTCCAGCCGTCCACATTATAGGGCGGAGATACCCATTTTTTTGCAACGTGAAGAACGTAATCCATCAGTTCCTGAGAACCTTCGTAATTCAGCTTCGGCAGGGTATCATGCCCCCACCATCCGTCATAGGAATTGTTATAGGGCCATGCTGCCTGATTATGGAAATCAAAATAATTCCGGTAAGGGCTGTCTGCGCTGACATAAGCACCCTTGTCATAGCCTTCCGCATTCTCGTAAATACGTTCTCTGTCCATCCATTTATTAAAGGATCCGCAGTGGTTGAACACACCGTCCAATATGACTCTCATGCCTCTGCGATGCGCCTCTGCCACTACCTGGGCAAACATCTCGTTGCTCGCCTCTAAGTTCGCCTTATTGGTCACGCGATCGATATATCGAGAGGCAAACCGGTTCTCCCGCTGTCCATCCGGAAGCAGCTCTCCCTCATCACTGACGATCTTACCCAGATGGGGATCAATATAATCATAGTCCTGAATATCGTATTTATGGTTGGACGGGGATACGAACAGAGGGTTAAAATAAATTACCTCAACGCCCAGCTCCTGCAGGTAGTCCATCTTGTCCAATACGCCCTGCAGGTCTCCTCCGTAGAACTCACGGACATCCATCTGTGCAGGATACCGTCCCCAGTCCTCTACACGGTGCACCGGCTCCCCGATATAGCAGTATTCATTGGTCAGCACATCATTGGAAGGATCGCCATTGCAGAAACGATCGGTATAGATCTGGTACATTACCGCACCTTTTGCCCAATCGGGAGTATGGAAGCCGGGAATGATGATAAAGTCATAATACTCGTTGACCTCCTGCACCAATCCTCTCATATCGAAGATACCTGTGATCCTGCCGGTCTGTACCTCAAAGTAATAGGATACCTTCTGATCATCCAGACGCATCACATAAGCATAGTAATCAAAATCATTATTGCTCTCCACTCGTACCATGAGATGCTTCTGTCCACCGCTTACGAGGAATATCCTGTCCACGTTGTTCCTGGCGGTACGGAAACGGATCGTCACCTCGGAGTATGGTTCCGGCTCTTCCGGGATCACATACTCCGCACTTGTATCCGTAAAAAGAGCTCTTCTGTTAAATACGGGTCTCATGGCAGCAATATACTGCTGATTATATTCTGTTCGACGTAATCGCTCCAGATCCATAGTATCTATCCTTTCTGAGACTAATGTCTTACTATCTATATTATGCTCCTGCTATTCTTACCTGTGCAGCACATACATATGTAATTATACCCTTTTTCCTTACATCTGACAACAGCCTGACTTGTTTTTGAACGGTAAAAAGGACAGTCTTGGGAGGACTGTCCTTTTTAGAGAAGGTATTTCTTTCTTATGGGGTATAGCAAAAAACTATATAATGTATTGGGGGGGTTACGAGTATTATAATAGCATGCACTCCTATTTTTGACTATTCTCAAAATTCACAAATATTACAAAAATGAATATTTGTTTTTGTCTATTTTTCACAAAAGCAGTTTGTACAATACTACCAAATCTACGAAACGCCCTCGAAAACCTTTTCCTATACGAAAAGTGCTTCAAACTCTTCTCTGTTGATCTTTTCCTTTTCTAACAGAAGCTTAGCACAACTGTGAAGTACATTCTCATGCTGCATAATAATGTCTTTTGCCTTGGTATAGCAGTCATCTATGATGCGCTTGACTTCCTTATCGATCTCACCGGAAATCTCCTCACTGTGAGCCTTGGCATGTGCCAGATCCTTACCGATGAAGACTTCATCATCGTCATCGTCATAGCAGATGACACCGATATTATCAGACATTCCGTAACGGGTTACCATACGGCGGGCTGTCTTGGTGGCTTTCTTAATATCACTGGATGCTCCGGTGGTAATATCTCCGAAGATGATCTCCTCTGCGATACGTCCGCCCAAAGAGACCATGATATCCTGGAGCATACGGCTCTTGGTGGCGAACATCTCATCCTTTTCCGGCAGAGGCATGGTGTAACCGGCGGCTCCCACACCGGTAGGAATAATGGATACGGTGTAGACAGGTCCCACATCCGGCAGCACATGGAACAGGATCGCATGACCTGCCTCGTGATATGCCGTAATCTTCTTCTCCTTGTCGGAAATAATGCGGCTCTTCTTCTCTGCACCGATTCCTACTTTGACAAACGCCCTCTTAACATCTTTATTTGCGATAAAGGAGCGATTCTCCTTCGCTGCGATGATCGCCGCCTCGTTCAACAGATTCTCCAGATCCGCTCCGGTGAATCCTGCGGTAGTCTGTGCGAGCTGCTGTAGATTTACATCATCTCCCAGGGGCTTATTCTTCGCATGTACCTTCAGTATTTCTTCTCTGCCACCCACATCCGGAGTCCCTACCGCTACCTTACGGTCAAATCGTCCGGGACGCAGGATCGCGGGATCGAGAATATCCACACGGTTCGTAGCTGCCATGACGATAATGCCTTCGTTGACACCGAAACCGTCCATCTCTACCAGTAACTGGTTCAGGGTCTGCTCTCTCTCATCGTGTCCGCCGCCCATACCGGTACCACGGCGTCTTGCCACGGCATCGATCTCATCGATGAACACGATACAGGGCGCATTGTGCTTCGCCTCTTCAAACAGATCGCGCACACGGGATGCGCCGACACCGACGAACATTTCCACGAAATCAGATCCGGAAATGCTGAAAAAAGGTACTCCGGCTTCGCCTGCCACGGCTTTCGCCAGCAGAGTCTTACCGGTTCCGGGAGGTCCCTCCAACAGAACACCCTTGGGAATCCTCGCACCGACGCCGGTGTATTTCCCGGGTTCTTTCAGAAAATCGACGATTTCCTCCAGTTCCTCTTTTTCCTCCTTCAGACCGGCTACCTGTGCAAAGGTGACGCTCTTGTCACCCATGGACATTTTGGCCCGGCTCTTACCAAAGTTCATCATTTTACCGTTACCGCCACCGGCCTGCTGGGCATTCATCATCATAAAAAGGAATACACCTACAGCCAGTACTGCCAGCATCGGCAGCATATAAGTAAGGAACCAGTTCTCTCTCTCAATGTCATTCACTACGGGGTCAAATCCGTACTCGCGAACCAGTGTCTCCAGCTCGGTGATATCCGTAGCATACAGCTTATGATTCAGTCCGTTCTTCATCTGGATCTCCAGATAGCCGGTAGGGGCTTCTCCATTCGGCTGTATTACGATCTCAGATACATTTCCGGCATCCAGATCTGCGATGAATTCTGCTCTGGTATAGTCCTCTTCCCGGTTGCTCAACAGATTGAGTCCTACGATCACCATGACCAGAAGTATGATAAAAATAAAATAAGAATTAATTGTTCTGCCGTTTTGTTTCAACTTCACGGGCCTCCTACATCTTCGTATTGCTTAATCGAATTCTACCACACCGATGTAAGGCAGATTACGATATCTCTGATCATAATCCAGACCGTAGCCCACTACAAATTCATCGGGAATATTAAATCCGGTATAATCTACATGAACATCAATGACTCTTCTCTCCGGCTTGTCCAACAGAGTGCACAGACGTAAAGAAGCCGGTCCTCTGTCACGAAGCATCTCTAACAGATAACTTAAGGTTCTTCCACTGTCTACGATATCCTCTACTACGATAACATCCTTATCCTTCAGGGATTCATCCAGGTCTTTTACGATCTTCACCACACCGCTGGACTTGGTGTCGCTGCCATAGCTGGATACAGACATGAAATCCAGGGATACGGGAACGGTGATACGCTTTGCCAGCTCACACATGAAGAAGCTGCCGCCCTTCAGTACACATACAAGGTGTACCTGCTTACCTGCATAGTCCTTACTGATCTGTTCTCCGATCTCCTGAATTCTCTTATCTACTTCCTCTTCTGTCAACAGTACTCTGATATGTTCTGCCATTTTCTTTTGTCTCTTCGCTCTTAGGCGAACTCCTTTCTTATTAATTGTACCTTTAAAATACGTTTTGTATTCTCCGTTACTTTATAATATTCGCTGATGCGATATCCCATGACCCACAGCACATGATCATCTTCTGCCAGGATCGGCAGTCTGTCGCGCTCCTTGCGAGGAATTTTCTGATCGACAAAATAGCTTTTTAATGATTTTCGGATCATTCCGCCTCTGCCGTCTGCAATGGTCAGATAGTCCCCTGTCTGCCGTGTTCGTATCATCGGACATTTTTTTATTTTATCATAATCAAACCATTTCGTATACTGATTTGTGGGAACTTCTTGGTTTTTTTCAAGTCCATGGGACGCTTCCCATACGGAATATTCCAGAGTTCCCAGCGCGCACTCCACTGTTTTCTTCTGTCCCGGAGCCATATCCGGATCCCGCTGCTGCCAGAGCGGTGTCGCAACAGCAGTCTGCTCGTCGCTGTCCGCAGCTTTCGTTGTCTGCATCGTCTGTATTGTCAGGATGACCTGTTCATATTGCCGTCTGCCGCGGATTCCGAAGGGAAGGCAGATTGTCCGGTTTCCTTCCTGCGTAAACAATGTCAGAAGTTCCGTAATATGCTGATAGGTGATGTCTTTCTGCCCGGGAGAAAGTCTTTTTACCTCTTCATACAAAAGTCTTTTACGGATCACAGGATGCAGCGTCAGAAAAGGTTCCACCGCGATATGCACCTCTTTTGCCTGACAGCTCACATCCGGCTGCAGCGCACTGCCCGGAGCCTTTATGCTCTGTATGCATCTGTTCACTGCCTCCACCGTCTGCAGCTCCAGATATTCCTCCGTCTCCGCCAGCAGCTCCGCTGTCTGGTTCATGTGCGCCACACAGCCCCGCGCAATGTTTTGCTCCGCATAGGGTAAAATATGATGCCGTATCCGATTCCTGGTATAATCGTCCTCATCGTTGGTAGCATCCTTACAGTAGAAAATTCCCTGTTGTGTTAAAAAGTCCTCGATCTCCCATCTCTCCAGGCACAGGATCGGCCGTATGATCCGACCTCTCACCGGGAGGATGCTTGCCAGTCCCCGGATCCCACTGCCCCGGAACAGATGAAACAGCTGCGTCTCGCTGCGGTCATTGCTGTTATGCGCTACCGCGATCTTCGTGGCTCCCCATTCCTCCGCAGCTTTGTCAAAAGCTTCATATCTTGTTCTGCGGCCGGCTTCCTCTTCGGAACATTTTTCCAGAATTGACCGCTGCCGTACATCGGCTTCCGTCAGGAAAAACGGGATTCTATGTTCTCCACACAATTTTTCCACATACCGTGCATCCTCACCGGCTTCCGGCCGGATCCCATGATTGACATGGACCACCGCAATGTCCAGCGGGAATTCTCTCCTCCATTCCAGTAACAAAAATAAGAGGCAAACCGAGTCTGCCCCTCCGGAAACCCCGGCCACCACACGGTCACCGGGTTGCAGCATTTGATGCTCTTTTATATATGCAAATACTTTTTCTCGTGTATCCATCCATGTATTCATGATTTTACTCTATCCTAATTATGCGAAAAAATCAAGGCAGCAATCACGCATTCTCCCACAAGCACAGCACAAACACCGTCATATCATCCCGGATCCTGCCCCCACAGCTGCATATGGCATAAGAAAGTATCTTCTCTGCGATCTCCTGCGGATTCTGTTCTTCCAATGCCTCTATCATATCCCGCATCCGCTCCTCGCAATCATCCTCCAGTGCATCCAGCACACCGTCCGTCATCATGATCAGCAGATCGCCCGCTGCCAGCTGCCGCACCCGGACTTCCGTCTGCGCTTTCTGGAAAATCCCCAGCGGCAGACTTTCTCCACCGATACACTCTGTTCCGACGCTTTCTTTCAGAAAAGTGGCCGCACCTCCGACTTTGCAGATCTCGCACTCTCCGCTGTACAGATCCAGGCTGCAGATATCCACCGTCGGATGATCTTCCTCCTCATTCTGCGCATACAATGCGGAGTTCAGCATATTTACGGATTCTTCGGTGTCAAATCCCGCCTCCAGCATTTTTTCCATGAGATCCAATACTCTGCCGCTGCCCCGGCTGGCATCTTCTCCCGCACCGGTTCCGTCGGATAACAACAATAACAGTCTTCCTTTTTCCGATTCCAGCATGGCATACTGATCCCCGGATATTTTCTCTCCCTCTTTTACTGCCCGGCTCACTCCGGTAAGGGCCACATATTTCGGTTCTTCTGTAAACTGAAAACAGTGTGGTTCCCTCTCTATGAGATAGGGACTTCCCGGCGACGGCTGCAGATGCTTCCCCAAAAGTACGGTAAGCATATCTGCTGCCTGCGATGCCTTACAGCCGGATCTCTCCGTGGAAAGTATCATGCTGATACCGTTTGCAGCAGCACCTTTATTTCGAATATAACATAACTCTGCTGCCGCAATCCCCTCACTATGCAATGCCTGGACGAGGTTTTTTCTTCGCTTTTCCTCTACCGGCCGGTAGCACATCTCTTCTCCGGCCACTTGTTCCATGATCCGTGCGACCGTCTGCAGATGATCCCCCATGACCTGCCTGCTCTGCTGCAGCAGGCATTTCTCCAGAATACTCTGTCTGTCATCTCCCACAATCCTCACTTCGTCGTGAAAACTTCTCCCCAATTCCTCAAAACTCTCCGCATACCCCAACAGCTTCTGCCGGCACAGCATGGATACCTGTGCACATAACTTCTGTTCCGGATTTTTCTGTTCCCGTTTCCCTATCACCATGACTATTCCCCTTTCTGTCTTCACGATTATAGAGCCACTGTTTCTTTCTTTTTGTCAAATTCGGGGGAATGTTACCTTCATTTTTTGCGACAAAAAAAGCAGGTCCACTGTTGAGAATCAGTCTCCCTGCTTAATTGTCCTCTTTAAAAAGAATCTCACCTTCATACACCAGTCCCAGCTTATCCTTCGCCACTTCCTCCACATAAGCCTTGGTCTGCGTATACTTGCGATACTCCTCGATCTCTTCCGCTCTGGCGGTCTCCGCATCGATCTGCGCGCTCAGGCTTGCGATCTGGGTATCATATCCTGCGATCTTCCGTTGTAATTCCACGCTTCGCACCGCAACGACTACCATGATCATCAATACGACCAGGCTCACCAGGAACAGGCTGAACCGGTTCTGATGTCTCCTGCGGTAGGCTACTCTTCTTTTTCCCCTTGCCATACGCGCATCTCCTTTCTATGAATATTTTAAGCATTTTCCGAAGTCCCGTCAACTTCTTTTTTACCCATCTTACGGATATCCGCAACGCCTTATGAATCGGGTTTAAGAGCATGTTGAGAAATCCGGAGATATATTTTACCAGGAGGGGACTTAGCGTCCTGTGATACAGATACATTCCCAATACTGCCCCCAGCACGGCGAACCATCTCAGGTTCCCATTGCTCTCCCGGAACATCAGTAAAAACACTTTTCCCGCACAATAGATCCAGAAGGCAATATCCTCCAGTGACACCATGCCGTTGCCATGTGTAAAAACCCTCCGCAGAATCCGCAGTATATCATACAGAAAAGTAATCTCTATTCCCAGGAGAAACGCATGCAGCAGAAAAACATTTTCATTCATTAACGGAACAGCCTGGCGAAAAATGACTCCTGCTTCTCCCCGGATGCTGCGGTATCCGAATATACGAAGCTGTCGATCCGGCCGTCAATGTCCACTTCCCCTTTATCCAGGGTCAGCCGATTCACATGCAGTTCATTTCCGCGGATCATCAGCATCCCCTGTTCCGTCTCCAGCAGAATCTCCCGCAGATCAAAAGAAAGCACATCATTGACACCGTTCACCGTGCAGGTTCGTCTGTTGGTCATAATTATTTTATGCATACGCCCTGTTGTGTTTAAATCTTCCATACTTCCTCCCATCTGTGTCACATTGCAATTTATCATAACTATTCAAAGCTACAATTCATCTTATGGGAGTCATTGGAAATTTATACATATTTATACATAACGAAAGAGTTCTTTTGCTTCTTCTTTTTTCACTGTCTCCTGAACATCCAGCACTTCTACCTTTACTTCCTTGTTACCGAAAGAGATCGTGATGATGTCTCCCTCTTTTACATTGGCAGATGCCTTTGCCGGTTTGTCGTTGATCAATACTCTGCCGCTGTCGCAGGCTTCGTTGGCCACAGTACGGCGTTTGATCAGGCGGGACACCTTTAAATATTTATCCAGTCTCATGGGTTTCCTCTCCTTCTGAAAACTATTTCTCATAACGAAAGAGACCCGAAAGGTTGTCCTTTCGAGTCTCTGAAAAATCAGCTTCTATTATGCGTTCAGCATATCCTTTAATGCTTTACCAGCCTTGAACTTAGGAGCCTTGGAAGCAGCGATCTTCATGGGCTTGCCGCTCTGAGGATTTCTACCTTCTCTTGCTGCTCTGCTGGATACTTCGAAAGTACCGAAGCCAACTAACTGAACCTTACCATCCTTCTTTAACTCTTCAGCAACAACATCTGTGAATGCCTTTAATGCCTTCTCTGCGTCCTTCTTGGAAAGACCAGCCTGATCAGCCATAGCTGCAACTAATTCTGTTTTGTTCATATTGAACTCCTCCTGTAATGAGTTTTCGTTATTAATTTTACGCTCGAAAATAGTTCTTTTGAAACGTCTATAAATATATATATCTGTTTTTATCCCTTTTGTCAAGGCATTTCCGCATATTTACGGCATTTCCTGTGCCTTTTCAAAGATTATTTTGAAGTTTGGGAACTAACTGTCAGATCCACAAAAGAATACGATACATCCTTCTGTTCATCGTCCACCTGAACCGTATAACTCCTGGTCTCATATCCGGACTTCCGCAGTGTGATCACGTGACTTCCCGATGTCTTTTTGAAGCTACAGGGTGAGATTCCCACATAGTTACCGTCCAAATATACTTCCACGTTTTCCGGTGCATCAATGTGTACCCGATAGTAGGTGGTTGTGGTGTCTGCCGTCGCAGAAGTACTGCCGGAAGCAGTACCGGTGGAAGAGCTGCCTGCAGACGACGAGCTTTGTGTACTTCCTGTGCTTTCCTCACTGTCGGAATCCACTTTATCTAATTGCACATCCACTCCGGCAGATTCCTGTCCTACCCGGAGATACTGTGTCAGAGATTTATAGCCGTCCGCTTTTGCTATGATCTGGTGGATTCCGTACTCCAGTGAGACCGGCTGGGAAGGATCCACCTGACTTCCGTCAATATACAGCTCCGCATCGGCCGGGCTCATGGAAAACAGCACCATACCGTACTTCGCCTCCGCAACCTCCAGATCTCCGATATCCAGGGTTGTCTCTTCGTTACGGTTGATCACTACATACTTCGTACCGCCTCCGCCTCTGCAGCTGATATCCACCTGATAACTGCCTTCCGGCACCGTCACCAGCATGTCCTCCGTGATCCTCACGATCTGTGTCTGTCCGATCTCCAGCCATCCACCCACGAAATTCTCATCATTGACCAGCCGGAGATATCCATGACCCTTTTCCACGACCACGCTGAGCACCGTACTGTCAATTCCATGGAAGGTAAGAATATCGGATGGATTCAGATCGATCTCTTCTATACTGTGCCCCTGGGAAAAATACTGTGTGTCTTTGGACAGCTTATAGGTTTCTCCGCCGATGCTTACCTCGTGCCTCACCGCATTCAACTCATAGCGCTCCACACTATCATACTGCCATGCCGTCTGTGCCAGCTGCATGGATGTCAGGTGTTTCTGTGTCTTCAGAAAAGTCACATCCACAATATCACCCTCCTGCAGCTGATCCAGAGAGATCGCCTTGCCGTATTTATCCCCGAAACGGGTAGTTCCGTCCATGGATAGCGTATATCGCCTGCAGAGGTCCAGATTCAACAAAGTGACAGTTTTGTCAACTTCGTTAATATCCACCAGTACAGCAGTATCCGCAGAATCATAGCTGTCCGGATTCGTCACCACGAATCCAGTATCCACACGCTCCGCTTCCGTCTGTGTCTGCGTCTCTGTATTTCCTTCCGTGGCAGCTTTCTGCCCGCAGCCAGTTATTGACAATATTGTCATAAGCCAAATGCATGCCACTGCTTTCATCAGATATCTTTTGTTCATGCTTTTGTCTCCTCTCCGGTACCTTAGTGTCTATCCGATCTTATGCTCTTATGCTCTCAGAATCCGCAGGAATTTTTTTCGGGCGGTCTCCTGTTCCAGCAGCCGGTCCAGTTTTTCCTGATTTTTTTCCGGAATCCATGCTTTTCCCGAATTGTAATAGAAATTCACGATCTTCCATAATTTTTCGGGATAAGACAATCTGTAGAACAGATCCTGTCTCTCGAAGGGATTCAACGGTCTGACGGATTCATAAGCTGCCAGCAGTGCTTCCCCCCGGTTACAATCCCAATCACTTTTCTCCAACAGTTTACGCAGCAACAGATAAAGATCCCTTATGGGACCGTCTGCCTGACATTTTTCAAAATTCACCAGGAAAAATCCTCTGTCCTGGCGCAAAATATTGTGATATTGATAATCACCATGGCAAAAGCAGAAGGTTTCTCCCTCTTCTACGTCATGTGAATTTTCTATCTTTTTCCATTCCTCACAGATCTGCCCGGCCTCTTCCAAAAAAGGATCCATCACGGCAGCCAGCCGGATCTCGAACCAGGTCTTCTGGCTCCGCTGTTTTAAGAATCTCCGGGCCCTCTTCAATTCTTTGTTATGCTTCTCATACTCTCGACTCGGAAGGGATCTACGGATGACCGGTGTGGGTATCCCTTCCATCTCGGGAAACGTGGGAATAAATTCCAGATCCTTGTGAAGTCCGGCCAGCAGGCGCATGGCTTCCATGCATTCTTCCCTGTCACGGATGTTACATTCTCTGCCTTCCCACCAGGTCTTCAGAATATATCTGACACCATCTCTGTCCGTGACCGACAGTGCGCCCTCTCTGGTGGCGAGCAGTCTCTCCGCAGAGATATTCCCACAAGCCTCCAGATGCTTAAGCACCTGTTCCTGCAGACGCAGCTGTTCCTCGCGTCCTGTATATTCCTTGAAGATCAGGCAGCCCTGCTGTGTATCGCACAGAATCGCCCCCCGCCCTTTTCGGGTACGCAATACCTCTATCTCATACTGCTCCAGCAGTGCCACCGCTCTGTCATTCACTTACAACCCCTCCTAAGATATGTACTTAACCGGTTTGACGGTTCCTACGCTATCTTATGAGAGATCTTATAAAAGTATGCTCACTCTTTGCCTGCTGCCAGTTCGCCCGCCTTTTCCAGCAGTTGTTCTCTGGTATTCTGCTCCGGGTGCTCTAAGACCAGTTCCAATAGCTTCTGCAGCATATCGCCCAACTCCCTGCCGGGCTTCATTCCCATAGTAATGAGATCTCTGCCGGTGACAGCCAGCGTTTTCAAGGATACGCACTGCTTTTTCTCCAACATCTCTTCATATAACTTCTTCCAGAGCTCTAGGTTCTCCAGCTTCTCTGCCCGCAGATAATCGCTCTGTGCCAGGATATCCGCCTGTCTCACCGGGAACAATAGCGGGAAAATGTCTTCCCCGATCTTGTTCACAGCTCTCCGCACGATCCGCAGGTCAGGTGTCACATCATTACCATAATCATGGTATCTTACCAGACGGGTCACCACTGCCACTGTATCATTATCAAATCTGAGTCTCCTAAGGATCCTGCGTGCCATCTCCTCACCCACTGCAGGATGTCCGTGAAAATGAGTGGTGCCGTCTTCATCCACGGTAAGTGTCTCAGGCTTGCCGATATCATGAAGCAGTATAGCATACCGCAGATTCTTCTCAGGTGCGATCTCTATGAGGGCATGTAAGGTATGCTCCCCCACGTTATATTTATGATGCTTATGCTTCTGAGGAGTCTCCATCATGGCATCAAATTCCGGCAGGATCACCTTCGTGACACCCATGTCATAAGCATCTCGCAAGGTGTCAGGATGAGGGGAGATCAACAGCTTGGTCAATTCCACCTGGATCCGCTCCGCGCTGATCTTCTGCAAAGTCGGTGCCAGCTTCCGGATCGCCGCTTCGGTGTCCTCATGGATCTCGTAGCCTAACTGCGCAGAGAAACGGATAGCACGCATGATACGCAGGGCATCCTCTCCGAAACGTTCCTCCGGATTGCCCACGCAGCGAATCAGCTTCGCCCCGATGTCCTGTAAACCACCGAAGATATCGATCAGCCCCTCTGTTTCATTATATGCCATGGCGTTGATAGTGAAATCCCGGCGTTTTAAATCTTCTTCCAGATTCGGGGTAAAAGTGACCTCCCTAGGATGTCGGCTGTCTTCGTATTTTCCATCCACGCGGTAAGTGGTGACCTCGAAGCCCTCTTTGTCCAGCATGACGGTCACGGTGCCGTGCTGAATCCCGGTGTCGATGGTACGACGGAACAGCGCCTTCACCTGCTCCGGTCTCGCCGAAGTGGTAATGTCCCAGTCCTCCGGGCATCTGCCCAGGATGGAATCCCGCACGCAGCCGCCTACCACATAGGCTTCAAACCCGGCATTCTGTATGGTCTCTATGATATATTTCGCTTTTTCAGGTATTTGTATCTGAATCATATATATCCTCTTTTGCAAAAATCACACACGCTCATTGTTCTGTGATTTTTCGCTTGTTACTGCTTTGTGTCTATTGTTTGTTTCTAAGAAAGGCTATTCCTGCTCTGGTTTCATGATAAATTTATCGATGACCTCCACCAGCCCGTCCTCATCGTTAGTACCGGTGATGTAATCTGCAGCTTCCTTGACCGCCGGCTGGGCATTCCCCATTGCTACGCCGGTTCCCGCATATTCGATCATGGAGATGTCGTTGTAGCCGTCACCGCAGCAGATCGCATTCTCTCTGGTCAGTCCCATACCTGTCTCTTATACACATCTCCGAGC
>ERZ1026956.920-NODE-920-length-15659-cov-4.384196_pt1 | contig 15659 bp, 16 predicted proteins | sample MGYA00519301_ERZ1026956 | MGnify/ENA primary metagenome ERZ1026956 (study PRJEB26926, sample SAMN06164521) | human gut metagenome | biome: ENVO:00009003; feature: ENVO:2100002; material: ENVO:00002003 | host: Homo sapiens | place: USA | collected 2012 ...
TAAGAGACAGGAGCTGCTGGTGCGGCAGGTGCAAAGCAGCGTCTTTATGGAGGACTCTATCCGGAAGATGGCCGCCATGGGCGTGGACGCCATTGTGGAGATCGGACCGGGCAAGGCCCTCAGCGGGTTTGTGAAAAAGACCGTGCCGGAGATCCCCGTCACTGCCGTGGAAACCGTGGCGGACGTGGAGGCACTCTCCGACACCCTCAACGCACTGGTAAAGGAGAAGGCATGATGAAGTTTGCAGGAAAGACCGCCGTCGTCACCGGCGGCAGCCGGGGACTGGGCCGGGCGATCTGTCTGGAACTGGCCCGGGGCGGAGCCAATGTGGTGCTCTGCTACGCGGGCAACGAAGCGGCGGCCAATGAGACCGTTGCCGCCTGCGAATCCCTTGGGGCCAAGGCCGTGGCCGTCCGGTGCGACGTGTCGAAAGAGGACGAGGTGAAGGCCCTGATGGACGCCGCCCTCAAAACCTTCGGCCGCATCGACATTCTGGTGAACAACGCGGGCATCACAAGAGACGGCCTGCTCATGATGATGAAGCCGGAGGATTTTGACGCCGTCATCGCCGCCAACCTCCGGGGTGCCTTCCTCTGCATGAAGGCCGTGGCCCGGCAGATGGTGAAGCAGCGCTATGGCCGCATCGTGAACCTCTCCAGCGTGGTGGGCCTCCGGGGCAACGCCGGACAGGTGAACTACGCCGCCAGCAAAGCCGGTGTCATCGGCATGACGAAATCCCTCGCCAAGGAGCTGGCGGGACGGAACATCACCGTCAACGCCGTGGCCCCCGGCTTTATCGACACGGATATGACCGCCGCACTGTCGGAGACCGCGAAAAACGCCGCCCTCGGCTCCATTCCCATGGGCCGCATGGGCACGCCGGAAAACGTGGCCAAGGCCGTGGCCTTTTTAGCGGGTGAGGACGCGGGCTACATCACCGGGCAGGTTTTGGCCGTTGACGGCGGCATGAGTATGTGAGGAGGAACGCGACATGGAACGACGCAGAGTTGTTATCACCGGTCTGGGGGCTGTGACCCCCATCGGCCTGACGGCGGGAGAAAGCTGGCAGGCCGTGAAAAACGGCGTGTGCGGCATCGGCCCCATCACCCATTACGATCCCGCCGCCCAGAAGGTAAAGCTGGCGGCAGAGGTAAAGGGCTTCGATCCGGAGGCCCTGCTGGGCCGTCAGGAATCCAAGCGCATGGGCCGCTTCACCCAGTTCGCCGTGGCGGCGGCGCGGGCGATCGAGCGCGTCAGCGGCGTCTATCCCGGAATCAAGTGGACGAACGACCTTGTGCTCAACGGCAGAAAGCTTTGCGGTATCCTGACCGAGCTGAGCGTGGAGGGCGAAACGGGCGCGCTGCAATACGTTGTGCCGGGCATCGGCATCAATGTCAGCCAGTGCGAGGAGGACTTCGACGGCGACGTTGCGCAGATCGCAACGTCCATTCTGCGCGAGACGGGCAGGCGCATTTCGCGCGCGGAACTGGCCGCGGCGATGATTGAGGAACTTGACGCGCTCTACGCAGCGCTCAAGTCGGGCGATACGAGTGCGTATCTTGAAGAATACCGCCGCCGCTGCGTGACCATCGGGCGCGAGGTACAGCTTTTGTGGCAGGATACGAAGGAAAAGGTTACGGCGCTGGACGTGGACGAGGAATTCGGTCTCATCGTGCGCCGCGAGAACGGAACGGTCGAGACCGTTCGCACGGGCGAAGTGTCGGTGCGCGGCCTTTACGGATACGTGGAATAAGGGGGCTTTGAACATGCTTTGGGAGATGTTTCTCACCTTTGCCAAGATCGGCGTGATGACCTTCGGCGGCGGCATGGCCATGCTGCCGATCCTTGAGCGCGAGATCGTACAGAACAAAAAGTGGGCGACGGAAGAAGAACTGGTCGATTACTTTGCCATCGGTCAGTGCACGCCGGGCATCATCGCCGTCAATACGGCGACCTTTATCGGGCAGAAGAAAAAAGGCGTCCTCGGCGGCATTGCCGCAACGCTCGGCGTTGTATTCCCCTCTCTTATCATCATCACGGTTCTCGCGGGATTGATCACGAACTTTGCGCATCTTGCGTGGGTACAGAATGCCTTTGCCGGCATTCAGGTGTGCGTGTGCGTGCTGATCCTGAACGCGGTGCTCAAGCTGCTGAAGAAATCCGTGGTCGATAAGCGCACGGCGGTCATCTTTGCGCTCGTGCTGCTCGGCAGTATGCTGCTGAGCGTTTCGCCGGTGTGGTTCGTGCTGCTTTCGGCGCTTTCCGGCATCGTGCTCAAGGCGCTTGAGGGGAGGGAAGCGAAATGACGCTCTATCTTCGTCTGTACTGGGAGTTTTTCAAAACAGGGCTCTTCGCCATCGGCGGCGGCATGGCGACGCTGCCGTTCCTCAAGGACATCGGCGCGACCACCGGCTGGTTCACGCAGACGGATCTCATGAATATGCTGGCGGTGTCGGAATCCACGCCGGGGCCGGTCGGCATCAACATGGCGACCTACGTTGGCTACACGGTGGCGGGTGTGCCCGGCGCGATCATCGCCACCATCGGCGAGGTGACGCCGTCGATCGTCGTTATCCTGATCGTCGCGGCGATGCTTGCAAAGTTCCGCGACAGCAAGGCAGTCGCCGATGCGTTTTACGGGCTGCGCCCGGCCTCCACCGGCCTCATCGGCGCAGCCTGCGCGGGCGTGATGCTCCAGGTGATCGCGGGGATCACGAGCGCGTCGGCGGGCGAGTCCCTGCTGATGAAGTTTTTATGGGACGGTGCGATCAACTGGCGCGGCATCGTCCTTGCGCTGGCGCTGCTCTTCTTCACGCGCTGCGTCAAAAAGACCAAAGACCTGCACCCAATCGTTTTCATCGGCATCTCCGCCGTGATCGGCGTGGTGTTCCACTTCGCAGGCGTGTAAAATAGTCAAAAAGAGAAGATGCCAGGGCGAGCGCTCATAAAACAGTAAAACCGGCCGATGACCATCGGCCGGTTTTTTCATCTGTATACAGCTTGACGGAAAATGGAGCACCCCAGGACGCACCTTGATAGAGAGTATAGAAGTGCCCTTTTGTTCCGAAAGGATTTTTTATCAGTTCGACAAACCTGAAGCTATAAACGCCTTTGCAAATATATCATATCTATTAACTTTACACCGCCCTCATAGATTGGGGTATTATAATTGTCTGTAAAGAAATTTGAAATCTTGTGAGAACGAGCAAATCCACATTTCTCATAAAATGGTATTGTCAGTGGACTATCTCCAGTTCCAACTTGCAAAATAGAATACTCTTTTGCATATTTATTGGCAAGAAAATCAATCAGTACCTTGCCATATCCCATTCCATGATATTTCGGATCAACCGCAATATTCTTGATTTCAAGTATTCCATTACCTTCATCCGTGACAACACATTCAGCTTTTACACCATTGTCTTCAAGCACATACATCGTTCCTTTTTCAAGATAACGGTCAATCATGCTTTCCTGTTCGTCTGCTAATAACAACAATGATATAAACTGCTTTTTATTTTCGTTCACTTCTCGAATTTTCATACAACTTGTTACCCCATCAATTGCCGTCTGCTTTATTTCATCAAACTGGAAGTTGTTAAGCAATTATTTGTCCTCTTCCAAAGAGGTAATGATTACAGCCCCCATTACAACAATTGCAAGAATTGGACCGAGCTGCGGCCAATTCATTATTTCGGCTCCAAATGCACTGCCAAGGTATCCCGAGATAATAGCAATAATGGAAGAAATAGCCGCTTTTCTCATATATTCGTACTCCTCTGTTAAATTCCTTCCTTGATCATAGATCAATTCTGCTTTTGCATTTTTTTAATCTTCCGAGGCAATGTGGCTGGCAATGCGCTGCATGATCATGTCGAGCGCGACTAAGTTGTGCCCGCCCTCGAGCACGATGATGTCGGCATACTTGCGGCTTGGCTCGACAAACTGCTCGTGCATGGGCTTGACCGTCGTGAGGTACTGCGTGATGACGCTTTCAAGCGTGCGGCCGCGGTCGCGCACGTCGCGCAGGGCGCGGCGCAGAATGCGCACGTCCGCGTCGGTCTCGACAAAGATTTTGATGTCAAGCATCTCACGCAGCGTGGGATCCTGAAAGATGAGAATGCCCTCGACGATGACGACCTTGCTCGGCAGAATGAGTTCGGTTTCCTCGGTGCGCTGATGGTCGGCGTAGGAGTAAACGGGGCAATGAATGGCCTTGCCGGATTTGAGCTCCTTGAGCTGTTTGACCATCAGATCCGTTTCGAAAGCGTCGGGGTGGTCGTAGTTCTGCTTGCAGCGTTCTTCGAAGGGAAGATCCTGGTGCTTATAATAGCTGTCGTGATGGACGACGCTGATATCGTCACCGAAATGCTGCTTCAAATGCTCGGTGAGAGTCGTTTTGCCGGAGCCGGTGCCGCCCGCAATGCCAATGAAGATGGTGTTCATCGCCGCTTCCTCCGTGAATTGTATTTTATAGGTCAATTATAGGGAGACTTTGGCGGAATTGCAAGGCTGCGCTGCGGAAAGCGACAATTTTTTGCGCATTGCAGTTGACGCGGAAGAAAAAAGCAAGTATTATGTAAAGGAGTACAGCGTGCTTGCGCTGTGCGGCAGATACTTGATTTTTGACAAAAAGAAAGGAGCGTCGGCATGGATCTTCTCAAATGCCCGCGCTGCGGTGAAGAATATTCTCCCAGCTATCGCAGGTGCCCGTTCTGCGAGGAGGGCGACCACCCCCGTAAGGTCAAGCACAACTCCGGCAAGCACAATTCCGGCAAACAGAACGGCGGCCGGCGTGTTTCGGATAAAAAGCAGACCCACTCCGCCCGCGGCGCGATGGCGGCGGTGCTGGTCGTGGTGCTGCTGCTTTTGAGCTGGTCGCTCTTCGGCGAAAAGATCGTCGCAAAGATCAACCCCGATGACGCTGACCCGTTACCCGGCGTGCAGGACGACAGCAACAAGCCGGTCGACGGCGAAACGGACGCAGACGGCGAGACCGATCCGAGTATCGGCGAGGAGCCGAACGTGGGCGATGTGACGGGCGGCGAAACGACCGATCCCGGCACGACGGCTCCGGTCACTCCGACGGTGGACGCCTCGGCGCTGAGCATCAAGACCAACGTCGGTACGACGCTTTCCAAGGACGCGAACGGCACCTTCGACTGTACGATCAAGCCGAGCGAATCCATTCGTCTGAGCGTTTCCGGAACGGACGCAGCCACTACCTGGGCGGTGGCGGACGCGAGCGTTCTGTCCATCTCGGCAGACGGTACGATCTCGCCCATCAAGACGGGCATCACGACCGTGACGGCCTCGGTCGGCGGCGCGGTGCTGTCGATCATCGTGCGCATCAAATAAAATACGCGGTAAAAGAGCGGCCTTTCGGCCGTTCTTTTTTTGCGCAAAAGGAGAGGCCCTCCTTGCAAGGCACTCCTGCCTGTGCTACAATTACCTTGAAGAAGTGTTTTCAGGAGCAATTGATTATGACGACCCGTGAATTTCAAAAAAAGCAGCCGCTTTCCATTCTTTTTGCCTACTTCAAGCCGCACCGCGGCCTGTTTGCCTTAGACCTTGTCTGCGCGACGATCGTCGCGCTCATTGACCTTGCCTTCCCGATGGTCACGCGCAAGTCGATGTACGATCTGCTGCCCCAGCAGCAGTACCGCGCGTTTTTTGTCGTCATGGGCGTGATGATGGCGGCGTTTATCGTGCGCGCGCTTTTGTACTATGTGATCGCCTACTGGGGGCACACGTTCGGTATCCGCGTAGAGGCGGATATCCGCCGCGACCTCTTCATTCACGTGCAGGAGCTGGACGTCAGCTTTTTTGACCATAACCGCACGGGTCAGCTCATGAGCCGGCTGACGAGCGACCTCTTCGAGATCACGGAGCTTGCCCATCACGGGCCGGAGGACCTGCTCATCTCCACGCTGACGATCATCGGCGCGCTTGTTATCATGTTCTCCATCGAGTGGCGGCTTGCCCTTGTGGTGGCGTGCATTCTGCCGGTGTTTATCGCCGTTATCATGTCGCGCCGCAGCAAGATGGGCGCGGCTTCGCGCAACGAAAAGCAGAAGACCGCCGCCATCAATGTCGGCATCGAATCGTCGCTCTCCGGCATTCGCACGGCGCGTGCTTTTGCCAACGAGGACGAGGAGATCGACAAATTCAACACCGCGAACGAGGAATTCAAGGTCTCCAAGCGTGCTTTCCACCATGAGATGGGCGTATTCAACGCGACGATGGAATTTTTCATGACGCTGCTCTCCGCCGCCGTCATCACGGTGGGCGGCTACCTCATCATGCGCGGCGAGATCAACTACATTGACCTCATCACCTTTTCGCTCTACATCACCGCTTTTATCAGCCCCGTGCGCAAGCTCGCCAATTTTTCCGAGATCTTTGCGCGCGGCTTTGCCGGTCTCGAGCGCTTCACCGCGCTGATGCGCGTGGAGCCTGTGCTGAAGGACGCGCCGGACGCGAAGGAGCTTACGAACTGCCGCGGCGAGATCGACGTTGACCATGTGAGCTTTTCCTATGAGGGAACAGAGGGAGAGGGTGTGCTGCATAACGTGAGCGTCCATGTTACGCCCGGCGAGATGCTTGCCATCGTGGGGCCCTCCGGCGGCGGCAAGTCGACGCTCTGCCAGCTCATTCCCCGCTTTTACGAGGTCAGCGGCGGTGCGATCCGCATCGACGGGGAGGACGTGCGCGCCCTCACGCAGACCTCGCTCCACCGCGCCATCGGCGTTGTGCAGCAGGACGTGTTCCTCTTTGCAGACACCGTGCGCGAAAATATCCGCTACGGCCGCCCGGACGCGACGGACGAGGAGATCGTCGAGGCGGCGAAGCGCGCGGAGATCTACGACGACATCATGGCCATGCCGCACGGCTTCGACACCTACGTCGGCGAGCGAGGCACGATGCTCTCCGGCGGGCAGAAGCAGCGCGTGTCCATCGCGCGGATCTTCCTCAAAAACCCACCCATTCTCATTCTGGACGAAGCCACGAGCGCGCTCGACAGCGTGACGGAGGTGAAGATCCAGCATGCTTTTGACGAGCTTTCGCGCGGGCGCACAACGCTTGTGATCGCGCACCGGCTCTCCACCATTCGCTCGGCAGACCGTATCCTCGTCATCGAGGACGGGCGCATCGCCGAGCAGGGCAGCCACGAGGAACTTCTCAAGGAAAACGGCGAGTACGCCTCCCTCTGGCGCACGCAGAACGGAGCATGCTGATGGATCGGAGACAGCTTTTGGATCGCGCCGCACAAAGCGGCGAGGAGCGCGTGCTGCTGGCGCATATCCTCGATAAATGCGAGCAGAGCCGGCAGCGCAATATTCCCGCGGCGACAGATTTTTTAAGCCCCGCCGAGCAGCGCGCGGCGCAGGAGCTGCTGCACGCCGCCATTCACGAAGGCTACGCCTTTCGCGGCGGTTATGAGCGCGCGGAGCGGAAAATGCTCTTTTTCCTGCCCGACTGGCAGGAGGAAGCGGACGAGAGCGAATCCATGACGGCGCTGCGCTGTACCTACCGCAAAGAGGACACGCTGACGCACCGGGACTTTCTCGGCTCGCTCATGGCGCAAGGCATCACGAGGGAAAAGCTTGGCGACATTCTGGTGTCGGAAGGCTCGTGCGACCTGATCGTTTCGCGCGACATTGCGCCCTATCTGCTGCAAAATGTGACGAGCGCGGGGCGGGTGAAGCTCTCGGTCAGCGAGATCGGACTTTCTGACTTGAATGTCCCCGCGCTCAAGGTCAAGGAGATCCGTGATACGGTCTCGACGCTGCGGCTCGACGCGGTGGCGGCGAGCGGCTTTTCGATGAGCCGCGGCAAGGCGCAGGAGCTTATCTCCTCCGGGCGCGTACAGCTCAACCACCGCGAAACGCTCAAGGCGGACGCGCCCGTTGCGCAGGGAGATGTGGTCTCCGCGCGCGGGCTTGGAAAATTCGAGGTCGCCGAGGTCGGGGGTCTCAGCAAAAAGGGAAGAACGGCGCTGTTGCTGCGCCGATACTTGTAAGGAGAAGAATGCAATGACGATGGAAGAAAAGATCGCGCGCATCAACGCGCTGGCGCGCAAGGCCAAGGCCGAGGGACTGACCGACGGTGAGCGCGAGGAGCAGGCGCAGCTGCGCCGCGACTATATCGACTCGGTGAAGGCAAACCTCAAGTCGCAGCTCGACTCACTGTATGTGCTCGATGAAAAGAGCGGCAAAAAGACGAACATCATCGACTTTGAACGCGAGCGCGCCGCAAGAGCGGGCGAAAAAAGGAGAAACAGTAAATGAGTAAGGAATTTGAGTACGACCCCGAGAGCGGCTCGTTTCGCTTTGACGAGGGAGGCAAAACGCCAAAGAAAAAAGATGGCGGCGACATTGGCAGCTGGATCATCATTGCGGCGCTTTTTGCCTTCGGCCTGTGGCCGATTGGCCTGATCGCGCTCATTTCCAAGCTTTCCGACCGGCCGAAAAAGGTGAGTTCGCCGCGCAGCGGCATGCGCACGAGCACCAGCCCGAACGCGAACGTTACGGCGCGCAGTACGAACAAGGTAGAAAAGACCGTTGTGCAGACAGCGAAGAAGATGAACCGCGCGCCGAAGACTTCCGACAAGACCGCGCGCATCCTCTTAATCATCGGCGCGGCCATCACCTGCATTTTCGGCATCAGTCTTGTGGCCATGCTGGGGGAGGTCATCGCCTACGGCTGGTATTCCTACATGATGGAAGACCTCTTCCCCATGTGCGGCTTCTTTGCCGGCGGTGTTGCCATGCTTGTCGCCGGGCAGCGGATGAAGCGCCGCAGCGCGCGTGTCGCGCGCTACCTTGCCGTGATGGGCAAGCGCAGCCACATTGCTGTGGACGAACTCTGCGCCGTGACGGGCAAGAGCCGCAAAAAGGTCGAAAGCGATCTTGACTTCATGGTGGAAAAGGGACTGCTCGGCGCGGGCGCTTATCTGGACAGCGGGCGAGGAGTGTTCTTCCGCAACGCCAACGCCTTTGCCGACTATGCGAACGAAACGGCGAAGAAGGCAAACGTCACACCCAAGGAAGCGAACGAGGGCTACGCGGGCGCGCTGCGCGCCATTCGCAGCGCGAACGACCGCATCGCCGACCCCGTGCTGAGTGAAAAGATCGACCATCTTGAGACTGTCGCAGGCAAGATCTTCCGCGAGGTGGAGCAGCACCCGGAAAAGCAGCAGCAGGCCGCGACCTTCCTCAACTATTATCTGCCCACCACGCTCAAGCTGCTCGACAGCTACGCCAAGTTTGAAGAGGCGGGCATCGAGGGAGAAAATCTTTCCCGCGCGCAGGAGCGCATCGAAGAGACGATGGACGCCCTCATCAAGGGCTTTGACAAGCAGCTCGACGACCTTTACCGCAGCGAGGCGATGGATATTGACAGCGACATTCGCGTGATGGAGAACATGCTCCGCCGCGATACGGCGAGCGTGGAGGAGGATTTCGGCCTCGGCGGCGCCGCTGCGCAGCGCGCGCCGGACGAGGAATAAGGCGCATGCGGTGTGATGCAGTCTCATATGCTCTATGATGAGAAAGGACAAGAGGTATGAAGCAAACCGGCAGACGATTTGACGCTGCTGCCTTTTACGGCGGCACGAACAGCGAGGCCTACCGCTATCTCGGCGCGCACCGCACGCGGCGGGCGGGAAAAGACGGCTACGTGTTCCGCGTGTGGGCGCCGAACGCCGCGTATGTGTCCGTCGTGGGAGATTTCTGCGCCTGGAACGGATACGACCACCCGATGACGCGCAACGCCGACGGCTTTTGGGAATGCTTTGTCGCGGGACTGAAGCGTTATGACACATATAAGTTCGCCGTCACCTCGCAGAGGGGCGACACGGTGCTCAAGACCGACCCCTACGCCTTCCACGCCGAGACCCGCCCCGGCACAGCCGGCAAGCTCTACGATCTTGGCGGGTATCGTTGGGGCGATGACGAGTGGTGCAAAAACCGCGCGAAAGCGCCCATCGACCGCTCTCCGCTCAATATTTACGAGGTTCATCTCGGCTCGTGGCGGCGGCGCGAGAACGGTGATTTTTACGATTACCGCACGCTTGCCCATGAGCTGGCAGACTATGTTCTGGATCTTGGCTACAACTGCGTGGAGCTCATGCCCGTGACGGAGTATCCGCTCGACGATTCCTGGGGCTACCAGTGTACCGGCTATTTTGCCGCGACATCACGCTACGGAACGCCCAAGGATTTTATGTACTTTGTCGACCACCTGCACCGCAAGGGAATCTCCGTTCTCCTTGACTGGGTGCCCGCGCACTTCTGCAAGGACGAGCACGGCCTCATCGACTTCGACGGTACGTCCTGCTACGAATACGCAGACCCCAATAAGCGTGAGCACGAGGGGTGGGGGACGCGCGTTTTCGACTATGGCCGCGGCGAGGTGAGGAGCTTCCTGCTCTCTTCCGCCGCGTTCTGGCTGCGGGAATTTCATCTCGACGGCCTGCGCGTGGACGCAGTCGCGTCCATGCTGTACCTTGACTATGGGCGCGAAAACGGTCGCTGGACGCCGAACAAAGATGGCGGACACGAGAATTTAGAAGCCATCGACTTTTTGCGCGCGCTCAATGAAACGGCGTTTTCTGTCGATCCGAATGTACTGATGGTCGCAGAGGAGTCGACCGCGTGGCCGCTCGTCACGCGCCCGGCAAAGGACGGCGGCCTCGGCTTCAACCTCAAGTGGAACATGGGCTGGATGAACGACATGTGCCACTACCTGAAGCTCGACCCGTGGTTCCGTCAGTTCCACCACAAGGACATCACCTTTTCGCTGATGTACGCCTTCTCGGAGAATTTCGTCCTGCCGATCTCGCACGACGAGGTCGTGCACATGAAGGGTTCGCTTCGCGGCAAGATGCCCGGCGACGACTGGCAGCAGCTCGCGGGCGTGCGCGCATTCACAGCGTACCTTCTTGCCCACCCGGGCAAAAAGCTTACCTTCATGGGAGCGGAGCTTGGGCAGTGGCACGAGTGGGACTTTGCTTCCCAGCTTGACTGGTATTTACTCGAGAATCAAGAAAACCAGCAGACCCAGCAGTTTTTCAAGGACATCAACCGCTTTTATCTATCGCAGAGTCCCCTCTGGTCGATCGACTTTTCGTGGGAAGGCTTTGAATGGCTCGTTGCCGACGACAACTGCAACAATGTGGTCGTCTTTGTCCGGCGCGACCGGGAGGGGCGCGAGCTGATCGCCGCTGTCAACTTCTCGCCCGTCGGTCAGGCGGAGTACCGCTTTGGCGTGCCGCCGAAAAAAACCTACCGAGAGGTATTCACCACCGATCTTGCCGCCTACGGCGGCACAGGGGACTGGTGCAACGGAGAGCCGATCGAAACGGAGGGCATTCCGTCGCACGGAAAGCCCTGCTCGCTGTGCGTGAAGATCCCGCCGCTCGGCGCGGCGTTCTTCTCGGGCGAGGGCGAGTGGCACGAGGAGAAGAGCGAGGAGCCGACCGGAGAGACTCTGGCCGAGCAGTGACAAGGAGGAGAGAACAAGCGTGAAAAAAGAATGTATCGCCATGCTGCTTGCCGGCGGGCAGGGCAGCCGGCTCTATGTGCTCACGGAAAATATGGCGAAGCCCGCCGTACCGTTCGGCGGCAAGTTCCGCATCATTGATTTTCCGCTCTCGAACTGCGCCAACGCGGGCATTGACACCGTGGGCGTACTGACGCAGTACCGCCCGCTGGAGCTCAACCGCTACATCGGCTCCGGCCAGCCGTGGGATCTTGACCGCGCAGACGGCGGCGTACATATCCTGCCGCCGTATCAGAGCGCGAACGGCGCTTCGTGGTACAAGGGCACGGCCAACGCCATCTTTCAGAACATCGGCTTTGTCGATATGTACGACCCCGAGTATGTGCTTATCCTCTCGGGCGACCATATTTACAAGATGAACTATGCCAAGATGCTCGACCAGCACAAAAAGACAGGGGCGGATTGCACCATCTCCGTGATGGAGGTACCTTGGGAAGATGCACCGCGCTTCGGCATCATGAATGTGGACGGGACGGACACGGTCACGGAATTTGAAGAAAAGCCCGCACAGCCGAAGAGCAACCTTGCTTCGATGGGCATTTATATTTTCACGTGGAAAAAGCTGCGCGCCTACCTCATCGAGGACGAGGGCGACGAGACGAGCAGCAATGACTTTGGTAAGAACATCATTCCCAAAATGCTGCAAAACGGCGAAAAGATGTCTGCCTACCGCTTTTCCGGCTACTGGAAGGACGTCGGCACGCTCGATTCGCTCTGGGATGCGAACATGGACATGCTTGCCACCGGCAGCGGACTTGACTTGCTCGAAAAGGACTGGCCGATCTACGGCCGCTCCACCTCCGCGCCGCCGGCGTATCTCGGCAAAAGGGCGCATGTGGAGCATAGTGTCATTGCCCGCGGCTGCACGGTAGAGGGCGAGGCAGAGAACTCCGTCCTCTCTGAGCGCTGCACGGTGGAGGAGGGCGCGAGCGTGCAGTATTCTATCTTGATGCCCGGCGCGGTCGTCAGGAAGGGGGCGCGCGTCTCCTATGCCATCATCGGCGAGAACGGCGTGGTCGGCGAGCGCGCGCTTGTCGGCGAGCCGCCGGAGGCGGTCGCACCCGAAAACTGGGGCATCACAGTGCTTGGCCCCGGCGCGGCGGTGGCAGAGGACTATGTGCTGCCCGCCAACCGGATGCGCAGCGTGGACGGAAAGGAGACGGTACGATGAACGGATTACACGGTATCATCTTTGCCTATGCGAAAACACCCGGCCTTCGTGAGCTGACGGAGGAACGCATGCCCGGCTCCGTGCCGTTCGGCGGGCGCTGCCGCGCGGTAGACTTTATGCTCTCCAACATGGCGGGCGCGGGCATTACAGACGTTGGCGTCGTGCTGCACGGCAACTACCAGAGTCTGCTTGACCACATCGGCAACGGCAAGACCTGGGACATGGCGCGCAAGAACGGCGGACTCAAGCTGCTGCCGCCCTTTGCCGACGCGCGCAAGTTCGGCGTGGAGGAATTCCGCGGCAAGATGGAGGCGCTCTCGGGCGTGCGGTCGTACCTGCACGAGATCCGGCAGAAGTACGTCGTCCTGTCCGACAGCGACCTTATCATCAATCTGCCGCTGCAGAAGGTGCTGGACGCGCACATCGAAAGCGGCGCGGACATCACCTGCGTCTGCACCGAGAGCGGCCAGTTTGTGGAAAACGCCACGTATTTCACCGTCAACGAAGCGGGCCGCATCACCGAGACGCGCTGCGCGCCGCACAAGGCGAGCGGCTGCCGCAGCTTGGAGATCTACCTTCTGAGCCGCGATCTGCTCATTTCCCTTGTGGACGAGTGCGCTGCGCAGGATAAATACAGCTTCCGCAGAGATGTGCTTTGCGCGAAAGGGAAGGAACTCAATCTGCGCGCCTTCCTCTGGAACGGCTTTGCCGCGCAGCTGCGTACGGTGCAGGAATACTACGAGCGCAGCATGCAGCTTTTAAACCCGGCCGTGCGCGCCGAGCTTTTCTGCGCCGAGCGTCCGATCCTTGCCAAGGAGGACGATGAGGCCGCGTCCTATATTGCGCCCGATTCGCACTGTGTCGATTCTCTCATCGCCGACGGCTGCCAGATCGAGGGCAGCGTGGAGGGCAGCATTCTCTTCCCCGGCGTGAAGGTCGGCAAGGGGAGCAGCGTGAAAAACTGCATTCTTTTCAAAAACACCGTGGTGGAGGACGGCGTAACGCTCAGGTGCGTTATCGCCGACAAGGACGTGCGTGTGCGCGGCGGCGGTACGCTCATCGGACACGAAAGCTACCCGCTTGTTGTGAGCAAGGGGAGCGTCATCTGATGAAGAATAACCGGGAGAAAGGAGCTTTCGTATGAACATTCTGTATGTGACGAGCGAGGCGATGCCATTTTGCAAAACGGGCGGCCTTGCCGATGTGGCGGGGAGCCTTCCGCAGGCGCTCGCCGCGAACGGCGACCGCGTGAGCGTCATTCTGCCGCTTTACGAGCGCGTGAAGAACCGGTGGGGCGATCAGCTCCATTTTGAAAGGTGGACATTCGTACGCCTTGCGTGGCGCAGCGTTTACTGCGGCCTTTTTTCCCTTGAGCGCGACGGCGTCACGTGGTATTTTGTCGATAACGAGGCATATTTCCGCCGCAGCGAGCTTTACGGCTACTATGACGACGGCGAACGCTTTGCCTTCTTCTCCCGCGCGGTGACGGAGCTTTTGAAGTCTCTGCCGCAAAGACCCGACGTCGTCCACTGCAACGACTGGCAGAGCGCGCTTGTGCCGATCTACATCAGGGACGAGGCCGTGCGCGACGACTTCTATAAAGGGATCCGCACCGTGATCACGGTGCATAATATCGAGTATCAGGGGCGCTACGGCCGCGAAACGCTTGAGGATCTGTTCGGTCTCGATCGCGGCTGGTTTGACGGCGGAACGATCGAATTCAGCGGTGATGTGAACCTTTTGAAGGGGGCAATCGTTACGGCTGACGCCGTGACCGCCGTGAGCCCGACCTACGCCCAGGAACTCAAATACGCCTACTTCGCCCACGGGCTTGAAAACGTGATGAACATGAACGCGCGCAAGCTCCACGGTGTGCTCAACGGTATCGATATGCAGCGCTACGATCCCGCGCATGACAAAAATCTTGCCGCATCTTACTCGCCCGGCGACCTTGCGGGAAAGCAGGCGGACAAGGCGGCGCTGCAGCGCATGCTTGGCTTGCAGGAGAGAGCGGATACGCCGGTCCTTGCCATGGTCTCGCGCCTTGTTTCGCACAAGGGCCTTGACCTTGTGTGCGAAACGCTCGATTCTTTCATGCAAAAGGACGTGCAGCTCGTCGTGCTCGGCAAGGGCGATGCGAAGTATGAGACATTTTTCAACTATGCCTGCCGGCGCTACGGCGGGCGCATGGCCGTCCACCTTGGCTACTCCGAAGAGCTTGCCATGCAGATCTACGCGGGCGCGGATCTTTTCCTGATGCCGTCGAAGAGCGAGCCGTGCGGGCTCTCGCAGATGATCGCGATGCGCTACGGCGCGGTGCCCATCGTGCGCGAGACCGGCGGATTAAAGGACACTGTCCACGCGTATGAAGCCTGGAACGGACAGGGCAACGGCTTCACCTTTGCAAACTACAACGCGGGCGATATGTGCTATGTGATCTGCGAGGCCATTGACCTCTATCACAACAATAAAGACGCCTATGCGGCGCTGCAAAAGCGCGGCATGACCGCGGATTTCAGCTGGACGCGCTCGGCGCAGGAATACCGCCGTATTTACGAATCTATCTGTCGATAACAAAAAAGGAACGGATCTATGACTATTGACTCTGTGAAGAACATGAAAGAAGCGCTGTGCGAAAAGCTGAAGGTCAGCTTTGGCAGCACAGTGGAAGAGGCGAGCGACGCGCAGATGATGCGCGCGAGCGCCCTTGTCCTGCGCGATGTGATGGCTGAGCGCAGCGTGGACAGCATGCGCGAGAATCGCGCGGAACATCGCCGGCAGGTACACTACCTGTCGATGGAATTTCTGATGGGCCGCAGCCTGATGAAAAACGCCTTTAACCTTGGCGTCGGCGAGATATTGACGGAGGCGCTCAACGAGCTGGGCTTTCGTGCAGCGGACGTCTTTGAATGTGAGCCCGACG